>Ga0070728_10001385_pt1 | contig 36642 bp, 21 predicted proteins | sample tdDd471_FD_66723 | JGI IMG/M metagenome (GOLD analysis project Ga0070728, IMG submission 66723) | Marine sediment microbial communities from the Atlantic coast under amendment with organic carbon and nitrate - tdDd47.1 | ecosystem: Environmental > Aquatic > Marine > Coastal > Sediment | place...
AGCACTCTGGCAGACTTTGAAGTTCAGGCAAGCTTGTATGAAGGCTTAAGAGGCGTGTTTGTGGATCAGAACAAGATTGCCGCCATCGGAGTGCATCTGAAAAAGCAGGTCAGCAGACATGGCTTTGCGCTGAATGTCGAACCCGATCTGGATCATTATCGGCACATCACCCCTTGCGGACTTTCGGCATATGGAGTAACATCCCTTGCTGAATTGGGTGCAGAGGTATCTATGAGTGAAGTTGTACAAAGCCTCAGCCGACATTTTAATGCAATATTTGAAGTACAAACAGAAGCAATTGAGCTTGAAAAATTTATTGAGAAGGAGAAGTGACATGCCGAGGTTCCAAACTGTTCTGGGACTTTTAATGATAATCTGTCTTTCATTTGCCTGCACGAGCAAAGAGGCAAAGCCCGACAAGCCTCTTCTTCAAAAAAGTGGTGATGCCAAATATGGCCCTTATGGAACCAGAGCCTCGCATGTTTATATGCCTCTGGCGATCAATAATGGCTGGACCTACAAAAGATTTTTCCTGGGTGAGGAAGGCATTTTAAATATCACCATTCTCAAAAAGGACGAAGAAGGTTTTTATATCGACAATAAAGGTGGCAAATTAAAAAACACCTGGATGGGTTTGCGCGATGACAACCGCTACATGTTGCAGGCTCCTTTAGAAAAAGGCAAGCAGTGGCGAGCTCATATGAGAGCCAATACTGCTGAACACTTTGAAATAGTGGCCGACAACGAAACCGTAGAAGTACCCGCCGGAGTTTTTGAACATTGCCTGATTGTTAAAAGCACTACCGACTACACGGTTAATGCACGGATGACCAATAGCGTAACCTACGCACCCAACGTGGGTATGATACATATGGTGACCATGCTGGAAAACAGTCGCGGTAAAAAACAGAAACAGGTTGAGTTTTCATTGATGAAATACAATGTTAAACCGGAAGTGGTAAATTTTTCCACCAGCGTTCCCGCTGAAGAAGTGAAACAATAAATTGCAGATCTGATTTTATAATAACAGAATTGTAAATAAAAAAGCTGACCGTCCAATGGCGGTCAGCTTTTTGTTTATGCAATAATCAGGTTACTAGTTGATTTTAAACTGTCCCACAACTTCGCCAAGCTTAATTGCCAGACCGTTAATATCCTGGGCCACCACATTGGTATCGCTGACTACTTTTGCGGTATCCTGGGCCACAGAGTTTACATCCTGAATATTTCTGGAAACCTCGCCAACACCTTCTGAGGCTTCTTTGGTGCCTCGAAGGACATTCTCCTGAATGTTCACATTGAGTGTCTGAATATTGCTGGACATCTCGTTCACACCTTCGGAAGCACCGACAATAGATCTTGAAATTTCGTTGGTTGTGGCCGTCTGTTCTTCAACCGCTGCCGCAATTGTGCTGGCAATGCTGTTTATCTCGCTTATTGTGCCGGTAACCTTTTCAATTGCCCCGACAGATTCCGTGGTGCGTTTCTGCATTTCTATAATTTGTCCGCTGATCTCCTCGGTAGCCTGGGCGGTTTGTCTGGCCAACTCCTTGACTTCGTTTGCGACCACAGCAAAACCTTTACCGGCTTCGCCGGCACTGGCGGCCTCGATGGTTGCATTTAAAGCCAAAAGATTGGTTTGATCGGCGATATCTGATATCACGTCCAAAACCTTGTCAATTGATTGAGATGCTGTTACCAGATGCTGCATCAGATCAGTGGTCATATTTGCATTGTCGGATGCATCACTGGCGATAGTGGCTGCCCGGACGGTGTTTTGCGAGACTTCCTGCAAGGAAGAGGTTAACTCTTCAATGGCGGCGGCAACGGTATTGACACCGGCTGAGACTTCTTCTGTAGCGGCGGCAATCGAGTTTGCGTTTTCTGACATATCTTCGGTGGCTCCGGTAACGTTTACTACGTTGACTGAAATTTGTTCTGAGGCTGCCGCAACATTGGCAGATTGACTGCTCATTTCTTCGATGCTGGTGGCGAGGTTGTCCGCTTGCTTGGAGAGGCTGACAGAAGTGTCGCCGAGGTTTTCGGTTGTGTTGGCAACTTTGGTTATTGACTTGTGTAATTTTTCAAGGAAGTTGTTGAAATTTTCTCCCAGCTCACCAATTTCATCATGGCTGCTTATATCCAGACGCTGAGTCAGATCACCGTCACCCTGTGATAGCTCAAAGGTTGCTTTAACCATATCCAGCAATGGTTTTACAACAGCCTGAATGATTTTAAAGGCAAAAAGTATTCCGACAAATAATGCAAACAATGATGCGATTGTTGATACGCTCATTGAAGTATTGTTGGCATCTACAATCTGCGGGCCCAGTTTATCCTGTTCGGTTTTATATTGCAGTTTGATTTCTTCAATTTCTTTAGCGGCAGTTTTTCCAATCACATTCAGGCTTGTTTCAATCACCTTGTTTCTGCTTTTGATAGATTTAACGATTTTTGCAAAAGCTTGCTGGTAGTTTTTCTTTGTTTCAATAACTGATGCCAGCATACGTCTTCGTTCACGGTTTTGCAGTTCCCTGTCTAAAGTGTCCAGATTTATTTGCATTTCCGAGAACTCTTTAGCTACACGGTCAACGGCTGTTTGTTGGTTGTTGTCCAGAAATTTCAGCACATAAAGCCTGGCTAAAATCAGGTTTCTGGTAGCCAGACTTGCGTAATAAGCTGCCGACATGTCACTGTCCCGGCGGGCTGATTTTAAAATTGCGGTAAGTTCTTTTTCCATTTCCGGGCCATAAATGTTGGCATGATTCTCCAACTGGTCATTTCTTAACTCCTGAAATTTAACTACTTTGTCGAAATCTTCACCATATTGTTTTACGATGCTTTGAACTTCCCTGACTTTTGATTTGCGTTCAGGGTTATTTATCATTTCCAGTGTTTCGCCAGCCAGAGTTGTTGTTATTTCGAAATACTCTTTAAATTCTTTAATGTCTGTTTCGCTGCTGGTAATCAGAAAATCCTTGACGTTCATGCGCATAGTAAGCAGATTGGCTTGCACACGTCCAACATTGTTTGTGTTTCTGGCGATGGCTCTATAGCGGTTAATGCCATCTGATGAATTACTTAGTGAATAATAACCTATTATTGAAATTAGCATTAATAGTGCAATCGTAATTCCAAAACCCATTTTAATCTTTGTTCCGACTTTCATGTCTCTAAAACCCATTCTCGTTTCCTCCCTAGAGTTAATCACCTTGTCAGTTCCAACTGCAAATGTAACGAAATATATACAAAAGAATAAATATTAATTATTTACTCCATTAACCAGACCTCGAAATATTTCTGATGCACAGTACTGCTACTATTTAATGTAGAAATCTTGATGCAGTAATTAGCGGATACTTGTCACGATGGAGGATGCAGATGTTTTTTAGTATTCCTGCTGTATACTTCTTTTATCGGACGGCTAATATTTATGTTGAGCATAAAATAGACAATTGACTAGGGTTTCTACCTAGTCTTTAAAAACATGTATTATGTAAATACGCCTGTTTGTGGGTGGTATATAGGCGTGTGAGACTCACCGGACATGTGGCTTTGTGGGCAAGAGTGGGTATAGTACCCTATTTGAATTTTCAGGAAAGTTTGGCAAATGGGAGGTTGTCCGGCTGGCCGGTCGCCTTTATGGTTTGGCTTTGTTTATAGAATATTGGCTTTGTAAAAAACCTGAGGGATAAGATTTGTATCTTTCAAATTTGACTTTTTCAGCTTGTGCAATGTCTCCAAACAGCTTGATTCCACTACCAAGAATTATAGGCATATGGGACAAAATGATTTTGTTAAGCATATTTTTTTCAAGAAATGATGTTGCCAGTTGTCCACCACCAACCAGCCACAAGTGATTAATCTTCATTTGTTTAGCCAGCTCCATAACATCTTCCGGGCTTTTACCCGGCTGAAGATTGCAACCCTCGACTGGCAAAATAGATTTATCTCTGCTGCATATCCAGACCGGTTTGTTACCGTAGGGCCATCCAGCAAAGCTGCAAATTATCTCGTATGTTTTTCGCCCCATTACAATGGCGTCTACAGTTTCGAAATATTCGTCATAACCTGTTTCGGAAAAAGGAATATCCAACTCTTCCAACCAGGAGACATCACCATCTTCTTTTGCAATAAATCCGTCCAGGCTGGCAGCGACATAATATGTGATTTGCATTTGCTACTCCCTTGCTACATTTCTTTAATACAACCGGAATGTTTGAGCATATCTTTAGCTGTTTGATATTCTTCTTTCATGTTCAAATCCTGTAACATCTGCATGGCTGTGATGCCGTTTTCGCAGGCTTTTTCACTCTTGCCTTGCTCTATATACACAATACTTAAATTGAGGTAACTAAGAGCAACCATGTCTGTGCGTCCCAGTTCCTTGTTTAGTGCAATGGCCTGTTTTAGAAAATACTCCAGTTTGTTAGTTCTGTTTTGAGTCAGATATACGGCAGCAAGTACTGTGTAGCTATTGGCCAGAGTTTCTCGGTAGTTTAACTCTTCACTTATTTTCAAAGATCTTAAAAGAACTTCTTCAGCCTTATCCAGCAGATCCTGCTTCTGATAATAATGTCCAAGCAGATAGCATTGATGCGCAACTGAATCCATTTGACCCAGTTCTTCATGAAGCATTATTGATTTTTCATATAACTCGCAAGCTTTAGAGTATTCTTTTTGATCTCCATATACCAAGGCAAGGTTGCCATGTTCACGGGCTATTCCGGCCTTGTCGTTTAGCTCCTGGTTTAATTCTAAAGCTTTAATAAAGATATCTTCTGCTTTATTCAGCTTTCCTTGTCTGCGATACACATTGCCTAGCCCACCACATACTCTGGCCACATTGAGTTTATTTCCTAGCGCTTCGTAGAAACCGAGTGCTTTGCTGTAGTATTTTTCAGCATTAGCCAAATCTTTCCTGCTCCAGTAGATATGTCCAAGTGTGCTGCAACTTTGAGCCATACGTTTTTTTAATCCAAGTGTTTGAGCAAGCTCCATGGTTTCAAGATAAAACTTCTCTGCCTTATCCATATCGCCAGAGTTGTGGAATAATGATGCCAGATTTCCGTAAACATCTATCATTCTTTTAGTATTGCCCAACTCCTTATAAAGAATTCCGGCTTTCATAAAGCTCTGAACTGCGTTGTCAACCTGTTTGCGCTGATTATATAATGCGCCCAAATTGAGGTAGTTTCCTGCCAGATGGTTTTTATCTTCCGGTTTCTGGTTTAGTTCAATTGCTTTTTTGAAAAATGTTTCTGCCTGATCAAGATTTCCCAAGTCCATCAGGATGGTTCCGGCATAGCCATAGTTGATGCCCATCAAATATGAATGGCCATATTTCTCTCCAAATTCTATCATCTTCATCAGGTATTTTAGAGTATTTGGGGTATCGTTCTTTTCTCGATAGATTTCGGTCAAACTTAAACAGGCCCTTAAAATAGACCTGCTGTTTCCAAGTTTCGTATTTAATGTAATGCTTTTTTCGTACAGATCGATGGCCTGTTCAGTGTTTCCCTGCTTTGTATAAATTGTTGCAAGTTCTAAATAATCAATAGAGATTAGTTTTTTTAATCCTAATTTTTCACCGATCTCTATCGAACTTGTTAAATATTTTTCGGCTTTCTTGAATTCTTTTGCCTTTATGAACATAGTTCCTAAAAGGCTGTAGTTGGAAGCCAGCATGTGTCGATCTCCACGTTTTTCGGAGAGTTTAACTGATTGTAACCAGCATTTTTCAGCTTCTGAAAAGTTTCCCAAAAGTTGTTGAACGCCTCCCCTTAAACTCCATGCCTTAGGGTAGTCTGGCACCAGTTCGCAAGCTTTGGTGTAGTATTTGAGGGCGACTTGTAAATTGTTTCGCGCATAAAGATTTCCCAAATCAAGTGCGACTCTGGCAGCATCTTTCAGGGATTCGCCACCTTCGGCTTCTTTTTGCTCTAGTAAGTTTTTCAGCCTGACACTTTTTGCCTCGTTATCTGCGCTCAGAGGTTTTACTTTTTGTTGTTTGATCTGTTCTTTAACAATAGCCGGATTGTCACTTGTATTGGCTGGTGTTTTAGAAGCTTTTTTATCGGTTGTTGCACAGGAAAACAAGCAGAGGGATAAAACCAGTATTAAAACTGCAATACTGGTTTTTGAAGTTCTTATAGTATTTTGCAATTTACTGTTTTTTGTTACTGGCTTAGATACACAACTCATAATCTGCTCTTTTCCCGCTTTTTAATAATTCTGGTTGAAGATAAAATATTAGATACTTGTGCCCACTATGACATTGCTGATTCATAATGTCAATTATTTATAATGAATATAGTTATGTTGTTTTGAATACAAAAAAAAGGATGAGCATATTGCCCATCCTTTGAGATATTTCAAATACAGAGAGTTTATTTGAAGGTGTTAATCAGATAGTTCAGATTACCAGCATTGGGATCTTTCCGGGAAGTCTCGATGGCCGAGTTGTGGTACTCCTGCAGGGTTGGTCTGTTCTCATGATAGAAAACGCCGGTGTAAATGGCTGATTCATCCTGAGCATATTTAAAGGCATCCACCTTGTTGAATTCGTCGAAATCTTCCGGCAACTCTTTGGTGTTTTTGGAAAGATAATCGTAAGTGATCTCTTTGTTGAAAGTTACACAGGGCGACAGTACATGTACAACAGAGAAACCACGGTGCTTGATGGCGCGGGCCATGATGTCTGCAAGTTGCTTATTGTTGGCTGAAAATCCTCTGGCGACAAAAGATGCATCGTAGGCCAGCAGCAGAGAGAGTGGGTCGAGCCTTTTTTCAGTCACGCCATAGGGAGAGGTGGCTGTTTGCATGCCATGTCTGGTGGTCGGCGAAAACTGCCCTTTGGTCAGTCCGTAAATTGAGTTATCCAGAATGATGTAGACCATATTCGGGTTTCTTCTTGCCGCATGTGGCAGGTGACCACCACCGATGGCCAGTGCATCACCATCACCGGAGATACCGCAAACCAGTACGCCCGGTTTTGCTGCTGCTGCAATTCCCTGACAGGTCGGCAGAACTCTTCCGTGCAGGACATGGAAGCAATATCCACGGACAAAATGAGAAAAGCGACCCGAACAACCGATGCCTGAAACCAGCGAGAGATCTTTGGGGTTGACTTCGTTTTTTACCAGTCCTTTGTAAAAGGCGGACAAGGCTCCGTAGTGACCGCAACCGGGACACCAGACAGGCTTGACACCGCTTTTATAATCCTGCACTGTGCGTTTTGTTTTGTCGCTGTTATTTTCTGCTTTTTTAGCAGGTTCCACTTTTGCAGGAGTTTTTTTGGCTGCTGCTTTTTTTGTTGTGTCGTTTTTATTTGTCATTTCTTCACCTCGGCCTTGATGGCGGTGTAGATTTCTTCAGCAGAAAAAGGAATACCCTGACATTTGGTCAATGATACGGGATCGATATTCATTTCGGCTCTGATAATCTGAGCCAGTTGACCGGTAAAGTTTTCCTCTACCACGATTACCTTATGCATATGAGAAATAAATTTCTTTAGGGCTTTTTTAGGGAAGGGTGAGAGAAGGTAGGGGTGGAAATGGGCTACCTTCAGGCCGTCTTCCTCGGTTTTCTTAATGGCCTCTTCGATGGTTCCCTTGGTGGAGCCCCAGCCGATAACACCTATTTTAGAGCCTATCGGTCTGAACTTGGAATAGGCTTTTTCCTTTAGTTCATCTTCTATGCGGGCAAGTTTCGCATAACGCTTTTTGTGCATGGCCTCGTGATATTCCGGGCTGTAGTTTGGATGACCATACTCGTCGTGCTCAAGTCCGGTTGCCTGATATTCACCGTGTTCCGTTCCTGGTGTGGCCATTGGAGAAATACCGTTTTTGGTAATGGTATATCGCTGGAAGTTGATTGCATCTTCAGCATTTAATTCTTCCCGGTTCCACAACTCAATCTTTTTCAGATTGAATTTTTTCACGGTTTGGGTTCTGTAGGCCAGCGAAGTATCGGAAAGCAGAATAACCGGAATTTGATATCGTTCGGCGATGTTGGTTGCCATCACCGCAATGTCGAAACATTCCTTGACACTCGAAGGAGCCAGCACTACTCGTGGAGCTTCTCCGGGGGTGCCGAACATGGCAAAGGCCAGATCTCCCTGCTCCGTTTTGGTAGGCATTCCGGTTGAAGGGCCAGAACGCTGTACATCGACAATAACGATTGGTAACTCTGCCATGGAAGCCAGGTTAATCATCTCGGACATTAAGGCAATACCCGGGCCGGAGGTCGGAGTGATAGCTTTTTTACCGGAGTATGAGGCTCCGAGACAGGCACCGAGAGCGGCAATTTCATCCTCAAACTGGATGATATGTCCACCAAAGCGCGGAAGCTGCTTGGTCAGAAACTCAAAAATGGATGTTGCTGGAGTTATGGGATAGCCACCACAAAATGATACTCCGGCAGCCAGTGCGCCAAGTGCCACCGCCTGATTACCGGACATAATAAGCTGTTCGCTTTTTTTGTCGCCATTATCCGGCTGTTTGACTTGTAACAGTCTCTTAAGTCCCAATTCTTCCGAAGCATACTGATATCCGGCTACCAGAGCCAAAGTATTGCTGCCGACAATTTTGTTGCCCTTGACAGAAAACTGATGCTTTACGGTGGCCGCTGCAACGTCCATCGGAATGCCCAGCAGATATGCCAGAACACCAACGGCGGTGACATTTTTGCCACGAATGGAATCTGTTGCTTCCTTGCAGATTGCGTTTAATGGCACCTTGTAGCATTTTTTGCGTTTCAGTTTAGATGTATCCGGGCAGGTGTCGGGATCGTATATTATAATGCTACCCTTTTTCTTGATGCCATCTGCATAGTTGTCCACGGCTTCCTGATTGAAAGCTACCAGAATATCCAGCTTATCGCCGGCAGACAAAACAGGTTCATCATCTACCCTGAGTTGGAACATGCACAGGCCACCACGAATTTCCGCAGGATAAGTTCTAAAGGTAAAAATGTGGAAGCCGGAGCGTGCAGCAGCCTTGGTCAGTATTTCACCACAGCTTATAACACCTTCGCCACCTTCTCCGCCAATGCGCAGTGTGAGATCGTTCATTGCGTAATTTTCCCTTGTTTTATTGTGTACTTGAAGTTTTGTTGGATAGCAATCTTATGGAAGGTAAACCAGTGTAATTTCCTGAGACCATGGTTCGGAAATCGGCTCGAGAGGGACATCCTGGCAATTAAGCTCGGAATCGTTTTCTCCGTTTAGCCAACTGTAAAGCACTGTAAAACATTGCCGCCCATATAGGGCGGCTCCTAGAAAAAAATTAGCACGAATATCAGATAAAGCAAGAAAAAATGATACAAAGTGCAATATTACAATTATTTATTTTTGTTTTCGTAGTCCTCAATTGCTTTCTGTATGGCTTCTTCTGCCATAATAGAGCAATGGATTTTGGCTTTGGGAAGACCGTCTAAAGCAGAAGAAATGCTTTCGTTGGTCACTTTTTTGGCTTCTTCCAGTGTTTTGCCTTTCAAAACTTCAGTAAGCATACTGGAACTTGCAATAGCCGCACCACAGCCGAATGTTTGAAATTTGACATCTTCAATTATGTTGCCTTCGACTTTAAGGAATAGTCTCATCATATCGCCACATGAGGGATTTCCTGCTTCGCCAACCGCATCGGCATTGTCGATTTCGCCCATATTGCGAGGATTCATGAAATGATCCATTACCTTGTCGTTGTATGGTCCTGCATTACTCATAATTAAACTCCCTTTTCTTTTTTATAGTCCGCATATGAAGGGGACATTTGTAATAGTCTTTCAACTGTTGCTACTAATTCTTCGACTGTCTTGTCGACATCTTCCTGTTTGTTATCTCTGCCAAGGCTGATGGTAACCGATCCGGCGCAGATGTCTGTTGGTACTCCAACCGCTGCCAGAACATGTGAGGCAACCAGATCCTCTTCATCTTCACCCTTTAAGTTGGATGAACATGCTGAACCGGAGGCCACCGAGATTCCTTTCATGTTTAAGAAGAGAATAACCGATTCTCCCTCAACATGCTCGATCCAGAAACTTACATGACCCGGCAAACGGGATGTTTCATCGCCTGTAAAATGGATGAAAGGCACTTTTTCGCCGATCTTTTTCCAGAGATCTTTGCCCAGCAGATTAAGTTTTTCAACTCTTTCGTTCATCTCTGCCTTGGCGATAGTGGCAGCTATTCCCATACCTATTATACCAGTAACATTTTCGGTACCGGAGCGCAAACCGTCTTCCTGCCATCCGCCGAAAGTGATGGAGCGGATCGGGGTTCCGGTTTTTAAAACCAGTGCGCCAACACCTTTGGGGCCATAGAAGTTATGTGCCGAAAGTGTCATGGCATCGACTCCCCAGGCATTGAAATCAATGGGCAAAAGTCCGGCACTGACTGTTGCATCTGTATGAAATAATGCACCTTTTTCATGTGCCAGCTTGCTTAAATCGGCAATGGGCTGAATACTGCCGATTTCACCATTGGCATGCATAACCGATACCAGCAAAGTGTCATCGCGGAGTTTTTTGGACAACAATTCCGTGGTAACGATTCCTGATGCGTTGGTGGGAATAATTTCAACATCAAATCCGTGGTTTTTCAGGGTGTACATGGTGTTGTAGACCGAGAAATGCTCCACTTCGGATATGAGGATGTGTTTTTTTGCTTTGTTTGCAGCATAAGCCATACCCAGAATTGCCAGGTTGTTGGCCTCTGTTGCACCTGATGTAAAGACAAGCGATTGCTCGTTTGCATTGACAAAATCCAGGATTTGTTCTCTGGCCTCGTCCATGCCTTTGCTGGCAAGAACACCGTGTTGATGTACGTGTGATGATGGGTTGCCGTAGGTTTCTGTAAAATACGGCATCATGGCCTTTAGCACTCGTTCATCCAGAGGTGTGGTTGAAACGTGATCCAGAAAAATTCTTTCGCTCATACTGTTCCCTCCCTGCGGGTATACCTTCTGCGGTTGAGAATCGGAGTCTCTCCATTTGGAAACCTTTGCTCAAGATCCGCCAGAGAAATATTATCTAAAATATCAAATACACTGGATTCAACATGTTCCATAACCATTTGCAGCGCAAACTGCCTCTGGTTTGGATTTTCGTTTTCACTGCGTGTTGAATTGCCAGTATCGCTCTCGAAAAGTCTTACAATTTCGCCTACCGTTATTTTGTCGGTAGGTTTTGCCAGAATAAAACCACCTACTTTGCCACGGCGTGAGGCGACAATCCCGCTTTTTCCAAGTTTATGGAAAATTTTGGCGAGATAGCTTTCGCTTACTTTATGCAGCCTGGCAATTTCTGAAACCAGCATACGCTCATTTTGATTGTGTGCCAGCTCCCATAAGCCGTAAATTGCCATTTCTGTAGTATGTGATAATTTCATTCAGATCTCATTTTTTCAAAAAAAGCCTCTAATTAGGCTGTCCTGTCTTGAAGCAATATAAATATTAATATTAGGTTGTCAAGTATTCAGGATATTTGTTGTCAAGAAAAACAATTAATCCGACATTCACTGCTTTTAAGACTGTCATAATGAGAAGTAAAATTCCCTTTTTTCCAATGATATTAATTATTTTTAGCGACTGGTATCAAATTGCAGTTGAAAGACGATTAAGACCCTGAGTAACAAATCCTGATCGGAGGTAGCGGGAAAAAGCATTAATTTATAAAGGATGGACAGAAGTAACATTTATTTGGATTTTGTGTTTCAATGCTTCTTTTGTCCTGTTGTCCGAGAAGATTGTCAAATACCGTGGAATAAAATTAAAGCTTTCATTTTTGCAAAGAGGAGTTTAATCGAGCTACGTTGGTAAATATATAAGATCACGTATAAAAACGCGAAACAGCTACTGTTTGGGTTGCTTTTTGTAAAAGAACACGGCAGAGCGTCTTACCAATTAAGTCTTTTTTTAAACAGCATCAGTAAACCTTTATCATGGGAATGCCCATTACAGGATTAGAAGATTTTACTTTCGCTGATCTTTCAGGAATGTTTCCGCATCTTGCAGGGATTTAGCCTCAACTAACTCCAAACCGCTTGGGGATATTCTGGAATAATAGTTGTCAACGGTATGATAAGTTTCATCACTGTCGGGATTGATAGTAATGAAGTATTTAATACCGCTTCTCGCAAAATTAGGAAAAACTTCTGTGTTGATAAACTTTTGGATATCTTCAGGAAAAGATGTTTTGGCTTTGCGGGAATCGACGATCCAGGCAACACCACCATTTTTCCTGGCATGATTCAGTTCCTTAACCAGTACTGCATCACGATATTCATCCAGCGAAACGGTTGGGTTTTCCCAGGTGTCGAGAACTGCATTGATATCGGACCACCATTCCGCATTCATCTTGCCCTTTATCTTATGGATGCGCATGACTACCTCCAATCTTCAAATTTTAATCTACTTGCCAATGGTAGCTCACTTGCAGGTTTTAACAATATGGCGCGACATTTATTTTGGAATTAATTGCAGGAAATATTCAAGGGCGGAAGATAGAAAGATCTATTTACAGGCAGGGGCATTTTGATTTACCTGTCTAAGAGGGAAATTGCATCAATAATTGCATCTTAGACAAAGTGATTGCCTTCTTTTTGAGAGCATTAATACTAGTGATATCAGTAGTATAACTCCCCGCTTGCGCGGGGATGAAATTGCTTCGGCTATGGTAATCGAAGATACGAAATCAGTGATAAATCAGATATAGCGGGCAAGATAAATACCCATGGCGACAAACTGTTAAGTTGAGTTATCACTTGTATGATGGTGCAGGTATTTTCAAGGCTGCCACGATTGCCAATATAGCCCAAAGAATATCGTATGGCCCCAGCATACCTACTAGATTTTGGCCGAAATACACAATGAGATTCAATGAAACATAGGGGATTTCTGATGCAACTTCAATACCTTGTTCAGTTTTTACTGACTCAACGACAATATATTGGAAGAGAACATATTTTCCGATGACTATTCCCATAAGGCTGGCCACTACTGCGATAAACTGGAGCAGTGGGCCTTTCTTGCCACGTGACAACAGTACGACTGCAAAGCCACAGAGTAATCCTAAACCAATGGCGATGTATCCGACTTCACGATCAGTGGCAATAGCAATGAGACCCCAGATGGTACCACCGATAATTGCAGCGATAAGCCCGCCAACCAAGGCCGGAAGGAGGCTCATAAAGGTCAGTTTTTCGGCTTCTTGAACGGCTGCCATATCCTTGCGAGTTTCGGTCACCAGAATTTGTGCGCTGTTGGCATCACCGCCGGAGTCCACGATATGTTTGATAATCTCGTTGTCTGGTGTGTCTGCCTGAATTAAATCTATTACTGTTTCTCGGTAGTCTTCAATCGAATAATCCATTTCCGTGGTATTTGTGGTTTCCATTTTCCTTCTTTCCTGTTGGTTCAGGGCTTAAGCCTGAGTTTAAATCTATTTAATTATGAAACTTGATTCTCTTAATGCTGTATCTAGGCAGGTGTTTAAAATAACCCTGCCAACGAGTAGGAAGGTGCTGAATTCTCCCCGTAATTCAAGATAGTTATACCGTTTTTAGGTCTAAATCGTGCTTCCGCCGTCGACCGTGTAAACGGATCCGGTGGTGAATGAAGCGGCATCTGATGCCAAAAATGCCACCATACGTGCCGGTTCTGATGACTCGCCGATTCGGGGTACGGCCTGTTCTTTCAATGCCTCGCCCAAAATGGTTTCGTTGCTCCATAAGGCTCTGGAAAAATCAGTCTTGATCAGTCCCGGGGCCACAGCATTTACTCTGATGTTTCTGGGGCCTAATTCTCTGGCTAAGGTCTTGGTTAAAGAAATCACACCGGCCTTGGAGATTGAATAAAGACCGATAAAGGGCATGGGAGAAATACCGGCGACCGAGGCCAGATTTACTATCGAACCTTTTTTAACTGTATCCATATGGGGCACACATGCTTTGGCAAGTGCAAAATAACCTACAATATTGGTTTCAAGAATCTTCAGAAACATGGCCGGATCACCATCAATGGCCAAACCGAAATGAGGATTGGTGGCGGCATTGTTTATAAGTACGTCGATTCTACCCATTTCTTCGGCAATTTTGGCAACACAGTCGTTGATCTGATCAACTTTTCCGCAATGGCAAGCAATTGGAAAGGCTTTTACGCCATATTTTTCCCGGATATCTTCGGCAACTTCGTTTAATGCTTCTTGTTTGCGTGAAACAAGTGCCACATCGGAACCTAAATGTGCCAATTCATTAGCAATTTCTCTTCCAATACCACGACTTGCGCCTGTAATTATAGACACTTGTCCTTTCATATTCAATGCCTCATGCATTTTTTGACCTCCTAGGTTTTTACTCGAATTAAAGTGTTAACTGGCAAAATTGATAGCACAATTTGAAGCTAAGTTCAAGCTAAGGGTTTCTCTTCAAAATCTAACCTATATTTCTTTGACAATCCTCCAATTAATGGTAGCTTATTCTGATCTGCAAGCCGTTCCTGCCGTAAACAGGGCGTTATGCGGTTTTTAGGGTAGACGAGAAAAAAGTTCAGAAACCAAAATAGTAGTCGTTTGTTCCTGGCTTATCATAATCAATCAAAACGGCAGAAACGGCGCATAGGCGTTAGCGTAGGGGTGCAGATATTAGGGAAGCACACGAAATTCGGGGCATAGATTGCAGATTTAGAGCATGCTGATAGTAGAAGTAACTTGTATACAAGAAAGGCGAGTCGTATGGAAAAACAGATCCAGAATTACCTGAAAATCCTCAAAACCACTCCTGATAATGTACCTGCTTTTGAAGCTCTGGTTAAAATTTACATGGATAGCGAACGCTGGGGAGAGTTGGCCGAACTGTATGTAAACAAGGCACAACAAACAGGTGATGAAAACAAAATACCAAACCTGCTCTTCGATGCGGCCGAGATTTTTGCTGAAAGGCTGGCCAATTTCGACAGAGTTGAGGATTGTTATTTTAAGATTCTGGATCGCGATGCTGATAATCAGAAAGCCTTTGAGCTTTTAAGACAAAGATACCTGGATGCCCACAAATGGGACAGGTTGATCAACCTGCTCGAAAAACAGGCTGATAAAAACGGTGATGTGGTAAAACAGGCTGGATATCTGAACGAAATAGCCGGGCTTTGGGCCAGAGAACTGGATAATGAAGAGAAGCAGATTGAATATCTGAAAAAAGCTCAGAAAGCCAATCCGGATGATCTGGTATCTTTAAGGCAGTTGAAAATCTGGTATCTGAAATCTTTTGAAGTCGATGCAGCACTGAAGCTGGTCGAAAAAGAAGACGCACTTTTGGAGAACAAGCTGGATAAGGCAGAGCTTTATCTTGAAGTCGGCAGACTGTTATCGGAAGATCCCTTCGAGAAAGACCGGGCCATCGAGTTTTTGGAGAAGGTTGCCGAACATACTGGAAAATCCAGAGCCAAAAAGGCCAAGCAGAACCTTAAGCTGGCCGAGTCGAGACTGAAAGAGTTGAAAGGTCTTGATAAAAACTGGGAAAGCATAACCAGAGACTATATGGAAGAGGCCATCAATGTTTCCGACAAAAGAGAGGCTTCTTCAATCTATCTGAAAATCGCCGGCATCTTTTTCCTTTATGCCTCCGATCGCAAAGAAGACATTATGTCCAGCATCGAAAAAAGTCTTCTGCTGGATTCTGCCAATCGCCGTGGTTTGTTGCTTGGTGAAAGATATCTTGGGCAAGAGGAAGAATGGGAAAATCTGGCAGAATTTTTAAGTGGTGTAGCCAGTCGAACCCGTGATAACTCGCTCAAGGTCGAAGCCGATGCAAAACGGGCCACTGTTCTGGCTGATCATCTGGACAGAAGAGAAGAAGCGCTGGAAATTTTCAACGAGGTAATCAAACTCAATCCCGATCATCTGCTTGCTTTTGATTTTGTCTGTGAGGATCTGAAATCAAACGACAGATGGGATGATCTGGAAGAGCTTCTAAATCACAGACTTGAAAACTGTAACGAATTAACAGCCAAGGTTGCCACGCATCTGGAACTTGCAGTAATTGCTGTGGAGAGAAAAGATGATACCAATCTGGCTGTTGAACATTACGAAAAGGTTCTGGAACTTTCACCCGGCAATATTGATGCATCAAGAGCCTTGCCTGCCTTATATGAACAAACAGAAAATTGGGAAAAATTACTAGATGTTTTTCCAGGTGTAATTGAAGCAAGCGAGGATAAAATGGAGAAATCCGCCAACGAGAAGAAAATGGCCGATCTGCTGAAGGATAAAATGGACAATCCTGAAGAGGCCTACGATCATTATCTTAACGCTTTTGCACTGGATCCGTCCGAAGAAAATCTGCGGATTATGGATGAGCTTACGATTGAGCTTGAATGCTGGGAAAAACTGGTTGATGCTCTGGTTGCTCTGCTTGAAAAAGAAGAAACAGCTGAAAATTACAGAAGGCTGAAGTTCAGATTGGGTCAGGTTTATGATCGTGAGCTTTCACAGTATGAAGATGCTGAAAAATGCTATATGGAACTGATTCAGGATGAACAGGACATGGTCACCCTGGATGCCCTTGCAAAACTGTACGCCAAAGATCTGCGCTGGGACGAATATGTCGATGTCTTTAAAAACAAGGCAGAGCTTGCAGCAGATAACGAGGAACGTCGCGACATTCTGATGGAAGTCGCCAGAGTTTTCGAAGAGGAAATTCCAGATAACAAGAAACAGATAGAGGCTTACAACGATGTTGTGGCGACCATGCCGGATGAGCTTGAGGCCCTGAAAAGGCTGGAAGAGCTGCATCAGCAGGAAGGTAACAGCGAAGAGTTGGCCGAGGTTATCGAGCGCGAACTTGAGGTTATTGTTTCTATTCCCGAAAAGATTAAACTGAATTTCAAACTGGGAAGGGTTTATAATACCAAACTGGAAAACCTCGACAGTGCTACCGTGGCCCTGTTGACCGTATTGGAGTTGGATCCCGCTCATCTTCCCGCCATTGAGATGCTGGAAGAGATGCTGCAAAAAGGTGTCAAGGTTGAAGACATCTTCCACGGTCTTGAAGAATATTACCGCAAACTGGAAAAATGGGACAAACTGGCCGATGGCTATGAGGCCCTTTATAAATCTGAAGAGGACAGCTTTAAAAAAGGCGAGTTGTGCCACAAACTGGCCGATATTTATCTGCGCTATCGTGATCTGCCGGATAAAGCCTACGACTGGATTACCGAGGCTCTGGATACAAACTACGATGGTCCGGACTATCTGACTTCCGCCCTTGAGATTGCACGCAAAGTAAATAATCAGAGTGATCTGCTTGAACTTCTGGAAAGCAAGGCCGGCGATATTGAAGACGATGATGCTTCCGTAAGGTTTTCGCTCTCTCTTGGTTCTCTCTACTGGGATGCAATGCAGGATGAGGAAACCGCCAATCAGCATTACCTTTCAGCTTCCGAGAAGAAACCTGAAGATGTTGAGGTGTTAAAGGCTGTATCCAACTTTTTTGATTCTACCAAAAATTTCGAAAACTTTGTTGCATATTCCAGCCGTCTGGCTGAGGTTTTGGAAGATGCTGACGAGAAGAAAGCCGTGTTGTTTAAGGTAGCCAATGTTTTTGAGAGTGAACTTCAGAACAATGGTGGCGCCCGTGAAGTTTTGGGCAAGATTCTGGCAGACAATGCCGGCGATAAAAAGGCTTTAGAGAATCTTTTAAGACTGCAACAGGCCGATGGCGATTATGATGATGCCGTTTTAACTCTTATCGAGATGCTCGAACATTCCGATGAAGATAAAGAAAAAACCGATATCAGAATGAATCTGGCCTTGATCTATGAAGCCGAACTTGAGGATACCGATGAGGCTGCCAAGCTTTATCAGACAATCCTTGAACAAGACCCCAAATACAAAGATGCTATTTCTGCTGCTGAATCATTGCTTGAAAATTCACAAAGCGAACTTATTGTGGCAGACACCTTGAGGCCGATCTATGAAGAGCAGAACAACTTTGCCAAACTGGTAGAGGTTCTGAAGATTCAACAGCAAAATGCTGAAGGTGATGACGCATACAGGCTGGCGGTTAAAGTTGCCGAGATTTATCAGGACAGCATTGAGGATTACAGCAGTGCATTTGACTGGTATGGTAAAGCCTTTGTGCTTGACAGTGGGGTGGCTCTCTTAAAAGAATTGATGATTGATGCAGAGATGGCGGAACGCTTTGACAGTTTTGTCGAGATCGGTGAAGAAAAGCTTTCACAGGATCTGACCGACGAAGATCGGGCGCAACTGCTCTCCAAAGTAGCAGAAGTTGCAAATAATGAACTTTCTGACACAGCCACCGCAAAAACCTATTTCGAGCAGCTTCTCCAGATTGACGAAAAGAATGAAACGGCTCTGGACTCGATGATTGGTTTTGCCAGAGCAAGTGAAGACAACGAAGAGTTGGCAGAGCTTCTGGATAAAAAACGTCAGGTGGCAGAAGAGAAAAACATCAGACGTGAGGCTGCCCTTGAGTTGTCGGATATTTACTATAACAATATAGATCGCATTGAAGATGCGATTGAGATATTGCAGGAATTGATGGCAGAGCGTGAAAACGATCCACAGGTGTTCGAGCGCATGGAGGCCATTTTTGAAGAGCAGGAATTATATGAAGAACTTTGCGATCTTCTTGAAACCAAATTGAAATATCTCAGAGAAGATGACGATATTCTGCCACTGAAGATTCAGATTGGTTCCACCTTCGAGAACAGACTGGATCAGCCTGAAAAGGCGATGGAAATTTATCACGATCTGGTAAGTAACTATTGGAGTTATCCGGTGGTTGGTTCGCTGGTGGACAGACTGCTTTCGCAGGAGTCAACCGAGCTGGCCATTGCCAACGAGATGGAACAGAAATATATCAAAACTCAGGATTGGCCAAGACTGGTTACGGTTTACGAAATTCAGTTACGCTACACCGAAGATGCCGACGAAAAACTGAACCTGCTGAACAAGCTCTCGGGTATTTATCAGGATAAATTACAGGATGCCGAAAAAGCCTTTGAAGGTTTTGCCCGCGTATTTGTGGATGATCCGAACAACGAAACTGCTTTGAGCGAGCTTGAAAAACTGGCCGGTGATCTGGGTATCTGGAACGAGCTGGCAGAGGTTTACGTCAGGGCCGGTGATGCATCGGAAAATGATGATGAAGCTACCGAGCTGTTTATCAAGGCTGCCAGACTATACGAAGATATTCTGGCACTTCAGGACGATGCAATTAGAGTTTTCCGCAAAGTTCTGGATCGCGACCGCAACAACATGACCGCTATTCAGGCCCTTGAAGGTCTGTGTCGCAAGGCCGAACGCTGGGAAGATCTGCGTGATATTTATTTGCAGCGTGTAGAGTTGACCGAGGACGAGGCAGAGAAGAAAGAATTCTATGCCAATATCTGTATCGTTTACGAACACAATCTCGGCGATCCTCTGGGAGCCACTCCATACCACGAAGCCATTCTGGAATTGAGTCCATCGGATATTGGTGTGGTGGATACTCTGCTTGGTCTGTATGAGCTGCTTGGCGACTGGGAAAAGAAAGTCGATATGCTTGGTCGCAAACTGGAGCTGGTTGAGGCCGGTGAAGAGCGCAATCTGTTGATGCTGGATCGTGCTGCACTTCTAGAAGATAAGATTGAAGATTTCATATCTGCCAAGGATTTGTTTAAGGCAGTGCTTGAAGCTGATGAAGAAAATACACAAGCCAGAGCAAAACTGGAAGACTATGTCGAGCGCGAAGAGTTCCAGCTTGAACTGGCTAAATTCCTCGAACCTTATTATGAGCAGTGGGAAGAGTGGAATCTGCTGATAGATATGCTGGAATACCAGTTTAGCAATTGTGAGGAACTTGACGAGCGTGTACGGCTCTTGAAGGAAATCGCCGTCAACTATGAAGAAAATCTGGATCAGAGCAATTTGGCTTATGCCGTTTACACCAGAGCCTTCAGAGAATTACCGACTGATGAAAATGTTCAGCAAAAACTGGACGAGCTGGCCGGAGTTCTGGGACAGTTTGAGCAGCTTTCCGGACTCTATGAGGAACAGATTGAAATTTCCGGCGAGGAAGATGTTGATACAAGTGTCAACCTGCTGCTTAATCTGGCTAAAATTGAAGAGACCTATTTGCAGAATGTCGAAGCAGCTTCGGCGCATTACAGACGCGTGCTGGAACTGAGCGAAAATCACGAAAGTGGAATTTCCAACCTCGAGAGAATTTACTCGCTGCAGAAAGAATGGCCAAGTCTTATTGATATTCTGGAATGCAAGCTTGTTATCACCGAAGAGCTGGAAGATAAAAAATCGGTTCTGTTTGAAATGGCCTCGATTTTTGAAGAAGAGCTTGGTGACAATATTCAGGCAATTGCAACCTACAGACGCATTCTGGATCTGGACAGCAACGACACCGATGTTTTACGTTCGCTGGTCAGACTTACCAGAACTGAAGAAATGTGGAACGATCTGCTGGAGATCAGACAGCGTCAGCTCGATATCAACGAAGATCAGGCTGAGGGATGGCGTTTGCGTTACGAAATGGGCCGTGTCTTGTGGAACCATCTGGACAAGGTTGATGAAGCAATCGACACCTTCCATGCCATTCTGAATGAAAATCATTCCCACGGGCTTTGTCGCTCCGCCATGGAAGATCTGTTTAACGAAGAGGCCACCGAGCTTCGTGCTGCTGAAATTCTGGAGCCCTTATATAATGAGGACGAGCGTTATCTGGATTTGGTTAGCACACTTGCCATACAGGCCAAACATGCAGAGCAGGCCACCGATAGACGTGATCTGTTCCTTAGAATGTCAGCTCTGGCAGAAGATTATCTTAATAACTCCGACAGAGCCTTTGCCTTTACCGTTTCGGCCTTTGAAAACGATGCTTTCAATGAAGAGATCAGAGAGCAGATGGAAAGACTGTCCGGTGTTACCGAACGCTGGGAAGATCTGGCTTTTGCCTACAAAAACATGGCCCAGAATGTCGAAGAAGTTTCCGAGCAGGTTGACCTGTTCCTGAATGCCGGTAGAGTTGCTCTACGTGAGCTTGAAGATTTGAATGCCGCTGAAGGTTACTACAGCGCGGTCAGAGAGCGTCAGCAGGACAATTCTGATGCACTTGAAGCCTTGCAGGAAATTTTTGAGAACACCTTGCAATGGCCCGAGCTGGTTGACGTGCTGTTTACCAAGGCCGATCTTACCGACGACAGCAATGCTAAAATTGCTCTCTACACCAATGCTGCCGAAGTTCGAGAGAATAAAATGCAGACTGCCGAAGAGGCCGTTGACTGCTATAACAAAGCACTCGATGTTGATGCAGAGCATATTCCTTCACTTACAGAGCTTGACCGTCTTTACACAGAGCTTTCACGCTTTACCGATCTGAGAGATATTCTGGTAAGAAGAATTGCCCTGGCTGACACCATGGACGAAAAACTTTCCCTGACCTACCGTATGGGTAATGTGGTTGAAAGTGAAATCAATGATTCAGATGCAGCACTTGAAATTTATGGCTCTATCTTAAATGATAACGATGAATATGAAGATGCTATTCAGTCTTTGGAAAACATGGTGGCCGATACCGGCTTACAGGGCAAAGCACTCGCAATTCTGTTGCCACTGTTTGAAAACAAAAGCTGGTGGGAGAGAGAAGCCGATATTCTGGAAGTGCAGCTTGACACTCTTAGCGTCAAAGAAGAAAGACTGGCTGTTCTTGATACGATCAAGCAGACTTACGAGCATAAGCTTTCCGATGCTGCCCGCGCCTTCCAGGTAGCCTGCCGTATCTTTGAAGAAAACGTTTACGACACCAACGCGCGTCAGGAAATGGAACGTTTGGCTGTTGTTACCGGTGGCTTTGAAGGACTGGTTAACACCTATCGCTTCTTCCTCGATCAGGTCGATGACGATCAGCTCAAGATTGAAATTCTTGGTAAAATTGCCCGCATCTTCGAGGAGCAGTTACAGGACGACGAGCAGGCAATCGAAGCCTACAGAAGCGTCTTCGAGATGGATCCTGCCAACTTTACCGCTATTCTGGCACTAGATAGATTATACGAAAGACTGGAACGCTTCAGCGATCTGGTTGAGTTGATTCCGAAAGAATTCGCTTTATATGAGGACAAGAAACAGATTCTCGATTTGAGACTCAGGCTTGGTAAACTGTGGGAAGAAAAGATGCAGGACAACCAAACCTCGATTGAAGTTTATTATCAGGTTCTGACCGAACAACCGGACAATCCAACCGCCTTGACTGCTCTTGCCAGACTTTACGAAAACGAAGAGATGTGGCCGGAACTTATCGAAAACTACAAATCTGAAGTACGTATCGCCAGAGGCGACACCAAAAAAGCCAGACTGTACGACAAAATGGCTCAGGTCTACTATGCCAATCTTAATGAATCCAGAAAGGCTATTCCTTTGTGGAACCGTGTCTTACAGTTTGACGAGAGTAACGAGGAAGTTAGAGAAAAACTGGAAAACCTCTACGGACACGAAGAGATGTGGGACGAGCTTGTCGGTCATTACAAAAAACGTCTCCGCCTTGCCAGAAGCACCAAAGAGAGAGCTTCTATTACCGGCAAGATGGCAAATGTCTATCGCGAACGCTTAAATCAGGAAGATCAGGCAACCCAGCTATATCTGAAGGTTCTGGAATACACTCCGGAAGACCTTTCGGTTATCGACACTCTGGAAGAAATCTATCTGAAAAATCAGAGCTGGAGAGAGCTGGCCGATCTTTTGACCAGACTTTTAGAACAGGTCGATGGTGCAGAACTTCGCTCCTTGAATCTGCGTCTGGCATCCATGCATTTAGAACAGCTTAATAATATTGATGAAGGTATGAAGCTGACCAGAAAAGTTCTCGACATGGAACCTACTGTTGAGGAATTGTCCAGACTGGAAGGCATGTTCAGCGCCTCTTCAGAACATAATCTGTATCTGGAAATACTTGGTAAACAGCTTCAGGCCACAGAAGATACAGAACAAATTATCGAACTTAACTTCAAAATGGCAGATATCAGAATGCGTGAGTTGAACGACAGTGCCTCTGCCTGTGCAAGCCTTGAAAAAGTGTTTGAGCTGGATAATGATAATCTCAAAGCTGCACAACTACTTGCCCCGATTTACGAAGAGAATTCAAACTGGTTGCGTCTGATTGATGTGCTGCAAATACAGCTCGCCAAGACAGAAACTCTAAACGAGATAAATGCCTACAAAGTTCGTATTGCTGACATTTTTGAAGGCGAACTTTCAGATTACGAACATGCCTTTGATTCATTGCTTGACGTTTTCAGGGCCAATCCTGCTGATGCCAAATTGCTTGAAAGAATGGAAAGTCTTTCCGAGAGAATCGACAAGCATCAGGAATTTGCCGGCTTGTTAACCGAGGTTCTCCTTGACGTTGAAGCCGGAAGTGAACTTTATCGCACCTTGACATACAAGGTTGCCAGTGTTTACGAGAGCAAAATGTTTGACAAGGATCAGGCAGCATATTTCTATCAGAACTATATTGATACCTCAGCCTACGATGAACATGCCGCAGATTATCTGGTTGAATACTATGAAGAACAAAGGGAATGGGACAAACTGGTTGCTACATACCAGGGTCGAATCCCCTACATGAGCGAAGCTGAGAAAGTGGATATTGGCTGCAAAGTTGCTTCGTTGTTCTTCAATAAAATGGATCAGACAGAAAGATCAATTAAAACTTATGAGCAGGTTTTAAAAATGGATGATAGTTGTACCACTGCTATTGACTCGTTGATTGATATTCACGAGATGCAGGAAGACTGGGACGTGCTGGTTGAACTGCTGCGTAAGAAACTGCATCTGGTGGAAGATCAGGACAGAATTTCCGAGATCCGTATGTTGATTGCAGGGTTGTACAAAGACAAGCTGGCCGATTTGAAACAGGCCAAAATATTCTACCGTGCTTTGGTGGCCGATAACCCAAGACATGGTCAGGCTCTTGACGAGTTGGAAAACATTTACATTGCCGAAGAAAACTACGATGAACTTTTGGAAGTTCTCTCCAGACGTGTCAACGTAACCGAAGACAATGGTCAGAAGATAACCATCTATCTCAAGATGGCAGAAATCTGGGAGACAAGGTTCGAGCAGCTTGACATGGCTGTCAACTACTTCGAGAAGATACTGGCACTTGAAAGCAATAATATGCTTGCAATCGAGAGCCTTGAACGTATTTACAAGGAATCCGGCAACTGGCCGAATCTGGTTCTGACATATCAGCGTCACATTGACCAGACCATAGACAGTGAAGAGATTATTGATCTCTACACCAGAATGGGAAGCATTTACGGTGAGTATCTGTTCCAGCCTTCAAAAGCCATTGATTACTTCAATAAAGCCTTAACCATGGACGAAAACAACTTCGGCGTATTGTCTGCGCTTTCCGAGTTGTATATCGCCAATGAGCTTTGGGAGAAGGGAATCGAGACCCTGGAGAATATGGCAGCCTTGGCCGAGGAGAAGAACGAGCGTGTTGCAGCTCTGGATCGTCTTGGTCATCTGTATCTGACCAATCTGGAACAGCCCGAAAAAGCCAAAGCCGTTTACGACAGAATGCTTGATGAAGATCCGACCTTCGTACCGGCCTTAAATGCCCTCAGACGCTACTATGCAACCACCGAGGACTGGGACGCATTCATGATCGTTCTGGAAGACGAAAAGAAATATGTGGTGGATGCCTTGCAGAAAGCAGAAGTCTTATTCGAGGAGGGAAAATATTATCACGAGCAACAGTCGGATGTGGATCGTGCCCTGAGGCTTTATCGTGAATCTCTCGATATGGTTGAAGATTATCAGCCCGCCCTTGAAGTTTTGGGCAAGGTCTTCTTTGAGAGACAACAGTGGGAAGAAACCAGACCCTTGCTTGAAAAGCTGCTGGAAAAATCTGCTGATATGGAAAACAAAGAAGTTGCAAAACTCAATTATCAGCTGGCCTATATTGCCGAGCAGATGGATGACCAGAGTGCTGCACTGAAATATTACACCGAATCCTATAAACTGAACTCCAGTAACCTTGATACGCTGGAAGGTTTGGCCAGAACACTTTACATTCGTGGCGACTGGGAAAGAGCCTTCAGGGTTTATCAGACTATTCTGGTTCGTTTCCGTGATAAAAAATCCGTACCCGAATTGGTGGAGCTCTTCTGTCGCCTTGGTGAAGTCAATGGTAAACTTGGTAAAAACGATGTGGCTGTCAGGATGTACGAAAAAGCTCTGGAACTTGATTCCGATTCAAGCAGGGCATTGAACGCTATCGTATTCTTCTATGAATCTCTTGAAAACTGGAAAAAAGCTCTGCAGTTCAGAAGCCTACTGATCAAGAAGGTTGAAGGAGATGAGTTGTTTGAGCAGTGGAAGGCTGTTGGTGATATCTATTCCGGCAAGCTTGAAATGCCGGATCGTGGTTTAGAGGCATATCGCAATGCTTTGGAAATTAGAGCTAATGATTCCGGTCTGTTGAACAAGGTTGCCGAGCTTTTATTAGAAGCAGGAAATACAGAAGAAGCCATTATGGTACTTCGCTCTGCCGCAGCCATAGAAGAAGATCCTCAGAAGATCCTCGAGATCAATTATCGTCTTGGTAACATGGTTCGAGAACATGGTGAGAATCCTGAACTATGTCTCGACTATTACAATGCTGCCCTCGATGCTGCCCCGGCACGAATAGATATCTTCATGAAGATCGAGGAATTCCTGACCGCTAAAAGCGACTGGGAAGCCCTTGATATAAATTATCGCCTGATGATAGCCCGTATCCCGGATGATGAAGTTGAACGTCGTCAGGGTATGTGGAAAAAACTTGGTGATCTTCTGGCTGATAAAGCAGGAAACCTTGAAGATGCGATTCAGGTCTGGGAAGTGGTGGCCCAGTTTGATCCTGAAGATCTGGAAACAAAAGAACACATTGCCGAGCTTTATGGTCGTTCACCACTTTACAAGGACAAGGCCATTGCAATTCATCGTGAACTTCTGGAACGTGATCCGAAGCGTGTTAATTCCTATCGCGCTTTGTGGAAAATTAATTTCGAGGCCGAAGAGTTTGATAGAGCCTATTGTTATGGTGGCCCGGTAGATCTGCTTGGTGCAGGCGAAACACCGGCTGCAAGTTTCTATCGCGATAATCTGGCCAGCGTCAAACTGGAAGGTATTAATTCTCTAGATCATCAGGCTTGGGGTACCTTGCTGACACATGATGATGCCAGACACAATGTGGGTCAGGTCTTGAATATTCTCTTCCACCATGCAAGCGGTCTGATGCCTTCCGATCTCAAAAAAGAAGGTTTGAAGAAGAAAGATAAGCTGAACCTCAACGAGGATTACAATATTTGTACCACTACAACCAGTATTCTTAAAACTCTGGGATTACCACTTCCCGAGATCTATATGAGAAGAGATTATGGCCCGGGAGCAGAAACTTTGCAGATTCAACCGGCTTCTCTGATGATAGGTGCAGATGCCTTCGAGAACTTCCCGGTCAGAAAACTGGCCTTCTTGATGGCCAGAAACGGCGTTTTGGCAAGACCGGATGTTCTGATGGTAACCATGCTGAAAAATGAGGAAATTCTCAGCATTCTGGATGCTTCGGCATTGAATTTCAATGCAGGATTTGATAAAGTCCACAGCGACCGCAAGAAGCTGAAAGGCTTGCAGAAGAAACTGGATAAGGCTGTTCCGAAAAAGCTGAAAGAGATGCTTTCTGCATTGGTCGGTGAGTATATGAAACTGGTTGACGAGTTGGATGTTGATAAATGGCGGAAATCATTGCATATTACTTCTTGCAGAGCCGGTCTTTTGATGTGTGGTGACATTAAAACGGCAGTGGAAACCATTAAAGAATATCCACAGGGATTGACTGAGGAAGATATTGAAGAGGTAACACTCGATCTTATCAGATTCTCAACTTCAGACAATTATTTCCATCTGAGAAACTATCTTGGTTTCTCGATTGTATAGTCTGTTTATACAGACAAGAGCAGATATCTTGACCGGATTGGCTTGGTTATGATATTAGTATCGCTCCGATAACCGTTAATGTGAAGTAGAAACAAAAATATGAAAATACAATGCGAAAAATGTCAGGCCGTTTATAACGTTCCTGATGAAAAAATTAAGGGTCGCCCAATCCGGTTTACCTGTAAACGTTGTGGCAACATTGTAAGGTTCAGACCTGAGAAGACAGCTAAAATGACAATGGAAATGTCAGCGTCTGATGTCGAATCGGGTATGAATGGCGAAATGGGCGTTTCTCAGGAAGAGGAAAACGCCAAAACCGTTTTTGATCAGGACAAGATTGCCAAAGCTCGCGAAGAGATTGCCGAGGTTCAAAGCAAGGCAGAGCCTAAGCCTGAAGAGTCTGCCAAAAGAGAACCAAGGATGACCATTGAGGGTCAACCTTTAGCGCAGCAACCGGTTGCTAACCAGTCTCCCTGGTATGTGGCTTACAGCAAAAACAAACGTGGCCCCATGAGCATTGAGCAGATTCAGCAACATCTGCTTGAGGTGGATGTCAAGGGAGAGATCTACGTTTGGAAATCCGGTTTTGACTCATGGCGCAGAATCGCTGAAGTGGTGGAGTTCCAGGGTGTTTGTGCTGCCCTTGAAGCAGCTAAATCCGGTGTTGCTCCGCAGGTCGTTGTTCCTCAAAATGGCGCCAGCAGTCCCGCAACGGAAAAACCAGCTCGCCCTTCATTTGCCGATCTTCTAAAATCAGAACTTGGTGATGCAGAAGAAAAGGCTCCCGTTTCTTCGCAGAAAATTGATATCAGCGAACTGATGAACACCAAAGATGTTAAAACCGAAGAAGCTGACAGCAAAAAAGCAGAGCCTGCCAAAACAAAGGCTCCCTCTCCAATGGTCATGGAAGAATACCGACCACCAGAGAAAAAGAAGTTTCCGTTTAAAGCCGTGCTTACGCTGTTGTTCCTCTTGATAGTCGTTATTGCCACTCCGCTTACGTTGGCTTACAAGGAAATCATCGAGATTCCCGGACTTGACAAGGTGCCGGTTATCGGTGTCTATTTCGAGAAAGTTGAAATAGATCATTACGCCAAATTGCGGGCGCAGTGGGAAATGCTGGTCAAGATTGATGAAACCAAGATTGCCATGCAGGCCACCAAGGAAGAAGAAGAAAAGCAGCGTATAGCGGCCGAGAAGAAAAAGGCTCTGGAAGAGAAGAGGGCACGTATCAAAAGAGCTGCCAGCAGAAGACGATCCGGTGGTGGTTCGGCTGCTGCCAATGTTACCGAGTTTGATTTTGGTGATGGTGCAGACGGTACCGAGATGGATACCATTGGTGATCTTGACACTACCAATATCAAGCGTGTCGAGGCCCTGAAACAGTCTCAGGTTAATGCAGTTATCCGCAAAAATATGGGCAAGATTGCAAGCTGTGTCAAGGGTCAGAAACAATATGGCGAAAGTGTAATGGGAACCATGAATGTTCAGTTTACCATTAGTCGCCGAGGCGGTGTTGTGCGCGCCAACATCTTAACCGATAAGTTTAAAGGTACCTACGTTGCGGACTGTGTTGCAGCAACCATCGAGAGACTGCGCTTTCCTAAATCCGGTACTTCGAATACTGTCAGCTATCCCTTCAAAATCAAATAGTAGGATTAAGATTTACAAATAAAAAAGACCGTCTGCAAAATGCCGACGGTCTTTTTTTGTATGAACAAGCACTGTTGTTTGTAGCCAGTCAGATTCTTTCTCCAACAGCATCTATGATTATTTTTATTGCGATACCTGTAATAATTATTTTGCTTAACAGACCCATTTTAGGGCTTGTCCAGAGCAGGTAAAGCCCCAGTGGTGGAAAAAGAAACAGTGCAGCAATAACAATGGTTTTTTCGTGATACCACTTATCTTCATCGGCGGTTCCTTCTATAACCGGTGGCAGCCTGTTTGGTTTGTTTTGCCTGGGTTGCAGGATATTTGGAAGATCTCGTGGTTTTGGAATAATTGGAGGGAGTACGACCCGGCTATCCTGTCTGATGTATTTTTGTTCATCGGGAATATGATCTCTTTGAACATCGTCTTTTTTTCTTTCTACTACCTTGGCTTTTGCGATTTTAATGATGATTTCTTTCTGGATTCTGGAAATATGTTTTCGTAGAATCAGAACATCATCGAAATTTACATCGCCTTGTCTATCAAAATCTTTAACCTGTTTGTAATAGGACTGAAGTTTCTCAAGTTCGCTATCCGAGAAGTTAGTGTAACCTCTTTTGGAAATCTTTGCATTGGTTTCTTCCAGTGTTTTTTGCTGGTCTACAATACTCACTACTGGATCAGATTTACTGGCATTACTTTTACTCGTGTTTGCCGAACTCTCAATGAATTCAATCGCATAGGCTTTATGCTTGTTACTTACATTTGTAACCATCGTGTATTTATCAATTTTGCCACGCCGAACCCATTGCTGTAGTTCTTTATCTGATTTGATGACCTTTTGTCTGCCATTGATTTCTACTAGATACATTATCCTCTCCATCCATTGCACACATAGGCCGATACTACCATAATTTTACGACAATAGAAATTAATAACCCCGCAATTAAAAGCTATAACTTGTTTTCAACTCACGCTTTTGGATGGTGGTGTCAAATCGCATGAAATACACACTTTTCGATGGATCACAAGCTATGGTTAATATCAAAATCATTATGATTTAATCACCGTGTTAAGGGTCTATAAATAAACATCTATTAATATCCAGATAACATACAGGAAAAAGATAAAACAGCCTATTGCATATTTATATATATTGGTTGTAAGCGTTGTGGACGCTTTGAGGTCTTCTTCAAGCTCCTTGTCAATTTTATCAGCCAGGTGTCTGGATGCAGAAGCTTCGGAAGCAAGTCTTTCATCTTTCGCCATTTCTTTCAGGGTTTCCGCTTTGAAGGCGTTTTGTATGGCATAGGGATTAGAGTCCTGTTTTTTAGATTTTGGCAAATTTTCAGCATGTATTGGATGGTTGCCTGTTTGGCTGATGCGATTTTTTAGATATTTCTCTAATTTTGAAACATGTTTGGATAAAACCAAAACACCATCCAGGCGAACTTTGCCTTTACTGTACTGATGCTGTACTTCTTTTTGATATTGCTGCAATTCTTCTAATTGTTGATTATTAAAGCTGTCATAGCCTTTTTGCTTGATGTTGGCGTTTACTTGCTCAAGTTGTTCAGCTACATCGAGATTTTTGTTATCGCTATTTTCTGTTACAAAAAAGCGATCTTGTTTGTTTTGTTTCATCTGAATTTAGCCCACATAGAGTTTATTTGTCTTAGGTGTAACTTAGTCAAAAAGATGATAGCAGACAATACACTTTAAGGCGATTAGATCTAATTAAAAACAGAAAATTGTCTCCAAAAATAATATGGAAGTGTATAATAGTGCTCTGTTGCAACTTAAATATTGAGTCCAGGAATTAAAAATGAAAAAACTTTCTGTTGCTGTGGTTAGTAAGGCTGATAAATCCGGTGGCGGAGCAAGCCGGGTAGCTGATGATTTATGTGATGTTCTTTTAAATGATGGACATCAGGTGGATCATTGGCTTGGCATGTATGATGAGGAAAAGCCTTTTCTGAAAATGCTCCATTCCGATAGTATGCCAATCAAAACAGGAATAAAGGTTTTAAACCGACTGGTTAAATATGCCGGTTTCCCGGATTTGCTCCCCTTTGAATATATGATTATGAAATACAAAAACCAGCTGGACAAATACGACATTGTTCATTTTCATGATCTGTCTTCGATGATTTCGCCTTTAACCGTTTCAATGATCGCAAAAGTCAAACCTACCGTCTGGACGTTTCACGATTGCTCTCCATTTACAGCCGGCTGTCTCTATCCTTTTGAGTGTAATCAGTATAAGTCGATCTGCAAAGATTGCCCTCAGGCAGATGCTTGGCCAATAAACTCATCTCTTTTATCTGCTGAAAAACTGTATAAAATGAAGAAACATATTCATTCCAAAAATCAGATACACTGCATTACCCCAAGCAGGTGGATGTCTGAAAAGGCGAATTCTTCAGGTCTTTTCAAGGAAATCCCGCAGGTTTGTCCGAATGGTGTGGATCTGACCAAATTTAAACCGTTTACCAAACCTGAGAAGAAAAGCTTTCGTAAGGCTTTCGATTTGCCTCTTGATCGTAAGATAGTATTGTTGACTGCTGCAGATGTTCAGGATGACAGAAAAGGAATGAAGTATTCTCTGGAAGCGTTGAGAAAACTAAAAGAAGCAAGGCCATTTTTATTGATAGTCGGGAAAATGAATTACAAAACAGAACTGGCTCTGAAAGGTTTTGATTATTTCTGTACCGGATATATTTTTAAAGATGAAATGAAAGCCAGAATTTTTGCAGCATCAGATGTATTTCTGTTTTGCTCATTGGCCGACAATCTACCATTAGTAGTTTTGGAGACCATGGCTTGTGCCGTTCCCACTGTAGGTTTTGCAACAGGTGGAATTCCGGAGATGGTGGAACAAAAAGAAACCGGTTTCTTAACTCCTATGAAAGATCAGAAGGCATTAGAAAAGGCTCTGACACTGGCATTGAAAAACGATACCGCCAGAAAATGGGGTGCAAAAGCCAGAAAGAAGGTAGTTGAAAAATATTCCATGGAGAATTTCCTTCAGAATCATCTGCAACTCTACAGTAAAATCCTCGGGTTAAATTCTGAGTCTGAATAAAATGTGTGGCAATACTTAGCCAAGGCCATCCTTGTCAAAGGTCTTCAGGCCTTTGCTTTTTAAAAGCGTGTTGACAACCATACGCTCGAGTTCATAAAACAAAAGATCGGTATTGTTAAACGGCAAGCCAAGAGGATCTATCTTGTGGCTTTCTGCATTTGCCTTTCTGGTGGATGACAAGAGGCTTTCTTTTACAGTATTCAAAAATTGTGTCAGGCTGCTTTTGCCGTTTGTCTTAGTGTTGCCGGAATCGTTGTCTGTATTGTTTGACATCAGGCGATAGGCTCCACCAATGGCGTAGGCTATTCCGGCAAATGGTAGTTGATAGGTTTCAACCACTCCTCTGCCCCATTGGGCGTTTTGGTGTTCATTTTTGACAATCCCCCGCAATCGGCTTGAAAGGGATTTGCCCGAAAAATTGCGCCCCAGCAAATCGGAATCCTCCCTGCCAAAACTATCCGAGAAAATCAGTGAAAGCAATAAGGATGCTTCATCTATTTCGGGGTGGCGGGCGATGCGATGCAGCAGGGTCTGTGCGTAGGATACCATGGAGTCCGGATCTATATTAAAGGCTGTTGCAAGTTGAATATGAATCTTTGCATAAAGCAGGACTGCCTGATGTATCTGGCGGATGGTTGCTTCGTTTTTCTTTTCGGCAATCCTCACAGGGTTTGAGTCTGCCATCATCAGAGGCTGTCCCGAATCGTCATAGCCTGTGATGGTGCCGTGTGGTGCGGAGCATAATAATTCCAGACAGTGTAAGAATGAAAACGCCGACCAACTGTAAAAACCACTTTTACTGCCATCGCTGATCATGGCTCTAAGGATGTTTTTATCAGACTGGTTTTTCATTGCGTCTTTTTTCAGGGCAAAATAAAATCCTTCAAGCTTTGGACAATCTTTTCGCTCCTTGAAGATCTCAGCAAGAAAAGTCTGGGTTGATCCGCTCCAGCCAATGTCAATCAAGGCATTGCTACTACTTGTAAAGAAGTTTTTCCGCTCCAGATAAAGCTCCAGCCTTTTTGCGGAAGTTGTGGATGTTTGCCTGATAATTTCTTCGAGAACAGGGCTTAAAAGAAAATCTCTAACAGGCCCACTAACAAGATCCCTGGTGAAAAGTTCTGCTCCAAAGTCGATAGCAGCAGCATGATTTTTCAGTTGGCTGAGGCCTTCATCATCCACTCCATATCGTTTTAAGCAACTCGTCAGGGTTTCCCGCTTTTCATTTTGCTCGATCCATTTTCTGAAGTCATCCAGATTGATTTCTCTGGAAAAGGCAGGAAAGACCGAGGCTCTTGAGACCTCAAGGTAAAAGCTTTCAGGCAGATCGCCATTTGACCAGATCATCGGTGCAATCAGATCGAAGATTTTTTTGAAAATCAGGCCGTCTCTGGCAACGAAATAAACCTTTCTGATATTGCGCTCTTTAATTTGTTGACAAGTTTTGTGAACAAAGGCCACAAACAGCGGAGCTACAATTTCAAAACCTAATCGCTGGTTTTGGTTGCTGATTTCAAATATGCCCTGACGACAACTGGTGGCTAAAAAAGTTCCACCTGTCTGGGAATTTGTCTTGTATGAGTCGTAGAGTTTTTGCAGATGCCGTTTTCTTTTAAGATTGGCTTTGTTTTTTAAAATTACCGCAGGTATTCTGTTTTTTCTGGCAATTTTTCCGTCTGAATAACTGTTGTCGCCGATGTGCAAAATTGCTTCTGGCTCGATGTTTTCGTGTCGTAGAATTTCCCGGTAAAGTTTGCCTGACCACTTGAATTTTCGATGATCGCTCGAAACATATCGTGCCTCGAAAATATCACCATAGCCATGGTGTTGTAGCAGTTTGTCAATCAACTCGGAGCCAAGATACATATCTGAACAATAAATCAGCTTGAAATCTTCGCCTTTAAGTCTTCTTAGCAAATCTAGCAATTCAGGGTCGGTGTAACTCAGTTCACATTCCAGCTTCAATTCAAACTCTAGCAGTTTGTTGGCCAGAGATTTAAAACGTTTGTCATTTTCTCCGGCAAGGTTTTTTAGCCACTCACCAACAAATTCCCGCAAGGTGGCATCTTTGTCAGAACCTGCATTCTGATTACGCGCAGCAATTTTCAGGTAGCTTTGTTCGCGACTTTTAAGGATATCGCCCACCGGCTCAATTTGCATCTTTGTAAGCTCTTGTGAAAGCCAGTTACAACTTGCATCAATTACCGCATTGTCAGCCACTTTGCGAAAAATCAGTGTATCGAAGATATCGAAAGATAAAACTTTCAGGTCGCTATTTTCGGCTACCTTACGGATATGCCGTTCAAGTTGTGAAACAGATGTGAGAGTTTTTGTCGACAAAGCCTTGCCCGCCTTAAAAGTAAAAGAGTAACCTCAAGCCAGTTCCATTATAGTATTCAAAGTTGATTGATTAAAGCAATATAATTGTTTTTTCAAAACATCTGCTGAAGAATGGACAATTAATTGAGTTTGCTGACAAAGTGGTGTTGTTTGAACAAAGCAGACATCAACATCCGTCATACCTGCGAAAGCAGGTATCCAGAATTTGGAATCAATAGTATTGTTTTGTCGGAGTTTTTGCATTTTTTGTTTGTACATAAAGATATATTCTCAATTATTTCAGTGATATAGCCATGTGGATTCCCGCTTTCGCGGGAATGACGAAAAGACTGGCTTGTATGCATTATAAGTCACAAAGAAGAGTTGTACAGCAGTGATTTTTGAATAATATTAAGAGATTTTACTTTGTCAACAGTCTGAATTAATTTTGTTTACTGCTGATTTTGCCATACAATCGTGCTAAGTATAAATATACTGATTTTCCCGGAGGAATTCATGAAAGGTATTATTCTGGCAGGTGGCAGCGGCACTCGGTTGTATCCAATTACCATTGGTGTATGCAAACAGTTATTGCCGGTTTACGATAAACCGATGATTTATTACCCGCTTTCGGTTTTAATGCTGGCCGGAATCAGGGAAATCCTTATTATTTCAACCCCCGAAGATACTTCAACTTTTGAGCGAATTCTCGGCGATGGCTCCAGACTTGGACTCAGTTTAAGCTACAAAATTCAGCCCGAACCAAAGGGTCTGGCACAGGCTTTTACCATTGGAGAAGATTTTATCGGCGATAGCTCTGTTGCGCTGGTTTTAGGTGATAACCTCTTTTATGGCCACGGTTTTTCAAAGATTTTGCAAAGATCGGCCAAGCGTGCCAGTGAAGACAAAAGAGCCACCGTTTTCGGTTATTGGGTCAGAGACCCCCAAAGATACGGTGTGGTTAGTTTCGATGAAAATGGCAGGGCTCTGGATATTGAGGAAAAACCCACTCAACCAAAGTCCAATTTTGCGGTTACCGGGCTATATTTTTACGATAATGAAGTAATAGAGGTTGCCAAAAATATCAAACCCTCTGCCCGTGGGGAGCTGGAAATCACCGATATTAACAGCGTCTTTCTTGAAAAAGGGAAGCTGGATGTGGAAGTTTTAGGTCGTGGTTTTGCCTGGCTCGACACCGGTACCCACGAGTCGCTTTTAGAGGCCGGAACCTTCATCGAAACCGTGGAAAAAAGACAGGGTCTGAAGATCGGTTGTCTGGAAGAGGTGGCCTATCGAATGGGATATATCGACAAAGGACAGTTGGAAATGCTCGGTAATACCTTTAATAATGATTACGGAAAATACATTCTCAGAATTCTCGATCGAGGCTAGAACAGATGCCCTTTAAATTTACAAAATGCGAGCTTGAAGATATTGTTAAGATCAGTCCGGTGGTATTTAATGACAGCCGGGGAATGTTTTTTGAGGCTTTCAAGAAGTCTGACTTTGAAAAACATGGTATCGCAGGTGATTTTGTCCAGCAGAACTGCTCCAGCTCTGAAAAAAACGTGCTTCGAGGTTTGCACTATCAACTTGAACCTCATGCGCAAGGCAAGCTGATACAGGTGAAATCCGGTGAAATATTTGATGTGGCGGTTGATATCCGCAAGAATTCTCCCACTTTTGCAAAATGGGTCGGTGTCAGGCTGAATTCAGAAAAACACGAAATGCTATGGATTCCTCAAGGTTTTGCCCATGGATTTCTGGTTTTAAGCGATCATGCCGAGGTCACATACATGATCAGTGGCGGGGAATATAGCCCGCAGGCCGAGGGCGGAATCATCTGGAACGACAGCGAAATCAATATAAAATGGCCGGTAGAGAATCCATTGTTATCCGAAAAAGACATCGCTAATCCCAGCCTTAAAAATGCGGAAATCAATTTCATTTACAAGGAAAAAAAATGAAGCAGACTATTATGGTTACCGGCGGTGCAGGTTTTATCGGCAGCAACTTTATCCGCTATGTCTTCGAACAGACCGATTTTAAAGGCTCGATAGTCAATGTGGATTCTCTGACCTATGCCGGTAATTTGGCCAGTCTGGCAGATGTGCAGCAGCAGTATCAAGATCGCTATCATTTTGAAAAGGCCGATATTTGTGATACCGAGTCCATGCCCCGGATTTTTGACAAGTATGGCGTTGATAAAGTTGTACACTTTGCCGCCGAGTCCCATGTGGATCGCTCCATAGAGGGTTCCACCGTTTTTATCCGAACCAACATTTTGGGTACCCATAACCTGCTCGAAGTGGCCAGAGAGAAATGGCAGGGACGGGAAGATGTGAGATTTCATCATGTTTCCACCGATGAGGTTTACGGATCGCTTGGTCAGACAGGGTTCTTTTATGAAGATACCCCCTACGATCCAAGAAGCCCCTATTCGGCCTCCAAAGCCAGCTCGGATCACTTGGTCAGGGCTGCCTTTCACACCCATAATTTTCCCGTAACTATCTCGAATTGCTCCAATAACTACGGGCCGTACCAGTTTCCCGAAAAACTGTTGCCCTTGATGATTCTGAACATGCTTAATGGCAAAG
>Ga0070728_10001387_pt1 | contig 36600 bp, 32 predicted proteins | sample tdDd471_FD_66723 | JGI IMG/M metagenome (GOLD analysis project Ga0070728, IMG submission 66723) | Marine sediment microbial communities from the Atlantic coast under amendment with organic carbon and nitrate - tdDd47.1 | ecosystem: Environmental > Aquatic > Marine > Coastal > Sediment | place...
TTCGGCTTCCAGGTGCCGGTATCCTGCCCGGGTGTGCCCGACGAGGTGCTGAACCCGCGCATGACCTGGAGCGATGGCAGTGCCTATGACACCAAGGCGCATGAACTGGTCGGTCGTTTCAACGACAACTTCACCCAGTTCGAAGCCTACGTCGAAGCAGAGATCCGTGGCGCGGCCCCGGCTGTCGCCGCCTGACGAACCTGACTCCGGTCGAGAAATTGCGGCGCTGACGGGCAGGTTCCGTCGGCGCCGTTTTCGTTCTGGTGGGTTTGGCTGGTCAATCACTGTGCTAGCCCACGCCCGATGCATACAGCCTACAGCAGCAACCAGGCACCCAGGCCGAGGAAGGCGAAGAAGCCGACAATGTCGGTGATGGTGGTCAGGAACACGGCGCTGGAGATCGCCGGGTCGACCCCGGCGCGGTCGAGGCCCAGCGGGATCAGGATTCCGGCCAGCCCGGCGACGATCATGTTGATGACCATGGCCGCCGCGATGACGCCGCCCAGGATCGGGTCCTGGAACCACAGCAGGGTGGCAAGTCCGATCAGGATGGCAAAGGCAACGCCGTTGATGCCGCCCACCACCAGTTCCTTCGAGACCTGGCGCAACGCGTTCGATGTCGTGAGGTCCTTCGTCGCCAGGGCGCGGACGGCGATGGCCAGGGTCTGCGTTCCGGCATTGCCGCCCATGGAGGCGACGATGGGCATCAGCACGGCCAGCGCCACCACGGCCTCGATCGTGGCATCGAACTGGCCGATGACGGCAGAGGCCAGCAGGGCGGTGCCGAGATTGATCAGCAGCCAGGCAAAGCGGCTCTTCGTGGTGCGCAGGATGGAAATGTTCAGGTCGTCCTGGCGTACACCGGCGATCTGGAACAGGTCTTCTTCCGCCTCTTCCTCGACGATCTCGACCACGTCATCGACCATGACCACGCCGAGCATCCTGCCACTGTCATCGACGACGGGGGCGGAGGCGAGACCGTACTGGCGGAACTGGTAGGCGATATCGCCCTCGTCCATGTCCACCGGCAGGCTGATCGGATCGGCATCCATGATGTCGCCGATCCGCACCGGGCGCTTGGTCCGCATGGCGCGGTCCAGCGGCACCCAGCCGATGGGCTTGAAGGCCGCGTCGATGACATAGAGACCATAGAATTCGTCCGGCAGGTCTTCCGTGCGGCGCAGGTGGTCGATGACCTGACCCATGGACCAGAAAGCGGGGACCGCCACGAAGTCGCGCTGCATCAGGCGACCGGCCGAGTCCTCCTCGAACGACAGGCCTTCTTCCAGCGGCCGGCGAACATCTTCCGCGACCGCGTTCAGCACCGCCCGCTGCTGTTCCTCGCTCAGGGCGTCCAGAACGTAGACCGCGTCATCCTCGTCCAGTGTGGAGATCGCCTCCGCCACCCTGCGGGGACCAAGCAGTTCCACCAGCGCATCCCGCACCGGCTCGTCCATCTCCGCCAGTGCTTCCGGATCCAGACTGTCGCCCACCATCCGGAACAGGGTCTCGCGACGGTCACGGTCAAACAGCTCGAACAGGTCAGCCTGGTCAGCAGCATGCAGCTCGGCCAGCGCTTCGCGGACCTTCTCCTCATCGCCGGCGTCCAGCGCCAGCCGGATCTCGCGCACCAGCTCCGGGGTCAGGCCACGGTCGTCCTGGGCTTCGTCACCGTCATGGACTTCGTCGTTACGCATACGGGGACGCTCCACAGGGTGTTGGGGAAGGGTGTGCTGGCCGGATAATGGCGCGGTGTGCACCTGCGTTCAAATGCCATGATGCCCCGATGGTATCTTTCTCACCGCCGGAGACAAAGCGGTGGTCTGAATGCAGAAAGCCCGCCGCAGTTTCCTGCGACGGGCTTCCGGATCAGTCGGTCGGTTGAAGCGTGATCAGTTCACCTTCATCTGACCCTTCACTTCCTCGATGCCGTCGAGCATGCGCTTGTGCAGCACGTCCACGACTTCACCCTGGGACTTGGTCACCATTTCGGTCAGCTCACGGACGTTGGCAACGGCCTTCTCCATGGCGGTCTTGGCAGCCTCGGTCTGGGCCTCGACGTCAACCTTGGCGCCGCCTTCGCTCAGGTCCTTGACGGCCGTCTGGGCCTCTTCAACTGCCTGCTGTGCGATGGTCACCTGACGCTCGAAGAATGCGCGGAAACCGTCCATGGCCAACTGATTGGCGGCGGTGACAGCTTCGAAGTTCTTCTGCTGGATCGCCATCATCGACGTGAAGTCAACGTTGGGCATCTTCATCTCGGTCATCATCTTGCCGAAGTCGGCGAACGGAAAAGCAGCCTTGGTCATTGGTTTCGCTCCTGCAACGTGTTTGTTCGGTGCAGCTCTCTCTTTTTGTGCGCTGCAACATGAACCCTATATGCAACCTCGCACTTGCAGCGTCAAGGGTTAATTTTGTGCAGCGCACAATAAATCTTCAGCAGGCAAAAAGAGACCCCGCCGACCCTTTCGGGCCGACGGGGCATCTGTCCGGTTGCCATTGCCCGACCGAGGCCGGGCGAGGGGCGATCAGAAGGAGCGGGAGACCGCGAAGACCACGGTCGAGTCCGCGCCGACGGCATTCTGGTCGGTATCGACATACGAGACGCTGAAGTCGAAACCGAAGAGCGACTTCGACAGGCCGATCGACCAGTCCGTCACCGGCGAACCCTGATCGATCATCTGGTAGCCGATGCCGGCATCCAGTGCGAAGTCGGCGGGCAGCGGAACACTCACACCCGCATTGGTGTAGAGGGCGTCGCCCGTGCTGCCGAAGAAGTCCGGCGAATAGGCGGCACCCGCGGAAACGGCGGCGACATCGAAGTCGTAACCGAGGCTCAGGTAGCCTTCGAAGAAGTTGAAGTTGAAACGGTCGGACGCACCCGGATAGGCGTAATAGACGACGCCGACGTCGTAGGAGAGGCTGTCAATCTCATTGGCGAACCCGCCGTAGAAGTCGGTCTCGAGGTGCGCGTCATTGAACTCGACGTTGGAGCCCCAGACGCCCAGATAGACGCCGCTGTCATGGCTCCAGTCAAAGCCACCCTGAATCGCAGGCTCGCTGTCGGCCTGCGTGAAGCCGCGGAAGCGATAGTCGGAAACGAACCCGACGTTGGCGGAGAATTCGCCGGGAAACTGGAACGAGTCCCCCTCTGAATGGCTGGCGGCATTGGCGGTTGCCTGAACGCCGAAAAGGGCCGCACCGGCAATGCCGGCGGCCAGAAGGGTTTTCTTGAACATTGCGAAACGCACTCCTCATCGCGATACAGACGCCAGACCGGCGTCCCCCGAAGGCAGTCGTTCAGCAAGCTTGATACCAATGCGGCTCAGTTCCGGCAGGAAGGTAATATATTGAAATATATATGAAATATTTTGCACATTTCTTACGCAGAATGGATATTGCGTATGTGGTGCGCACACGGTTGCCGAAAAATGTTGCACTGCGCAAATTTCAGCCACCCGATCTGGAGGCATTTCCCCGACGACAGCTTCGCTCTACCGCCGGGGTGCCAATTCCGGTAGGATTCCGTTATCAATCAGGCTGATAGGCTTCCTGCCGAACAGTGAAACGGGTCGAGATGGCTGTAGAAACCCTCGAGAATGGTGCGGAGCTAAGGCAGTTGCAGCGCGGCATCCAGGCGATGCGCGATGCGCTGGACGAGAAGGACCGCGAGACACGGCGCAAGGTGCAGCAGGCCGAAGTCGCCTCGCAGTCCGAGATCCGTACGCTGAAGAATACCGCCCAGGCCCTGCGGGACGAACTGGAGAACGAGCGCAGCCGGAGCGCGCGGCTGGTGCAGGCGGAAAAGCAGGCCGCCTCCGCCGAGATCCAGCAGCTGAAGGACACGGCGCAGGCGTTGCGCGACACCCTCGAATCCCAGCGGGTGGAGACGCAACGGCTGGTGCAGGCGGAACGGCAGGGCGCTTCCGCCGAGATCAGGGAGCTGAAGGAAACCGCCCAGGCCCTGCGAGACAATATCGAGGCCCAGCGGCTGGAGACGCAGCGTCTGGTGCAGGCGGAACGTCAGGGTGCCGCCGCCGAGATCCAGCAATTGAAGGACACGGCGCAGGCGCTGCGTGACACGCTGGAATCGCAGCGGATGGAAACGCAGCGGCTGATCCAGGCAGAGAAACAGGCCGCCGCCGCCGAGATTCACGAACTGAAGAACACCACCCAGTCCCTGCGCGACCGGCTGACCGAGCAGATGAACGAGACCCAGCGGCTGGTGCAGGCGGAGAAGCAGGCGGCCGCCGCCGAGATCCAGCAGCTGAAGGATACCGCGCAGGCCCTGCGTGACACGCTGGAGGAACAGCGGGTCGAGACCCAGCGGCTGGTGCAGCAGGAACGCCAGGGTGCGGCGGCGGAGATTCGCGACCTGAAAGCCATGGCGCAATCGCTGCGTGACGGGATGGATGAAGCCAAGGTTGCCGCCGATGCCGCCGTGCAGCGGGTGAAGCGCGAAATGGCCGCTGAGAACCGCCAATTGCATGATACAGTGCAGGCGCTGCGCGATGAGATGGATGAAATGCGAGCTGTACAGCGTGAGAACATGCAAGAGAGCAAGCGTCTGCAGGTGAATGAACTGGACCAGTTGCGGACCACCATCCAGAAGCTGCGTGATCGGCTGGAGGAGAAGCAGCATGTATGACAGCCCGGCCAGAAGTCCCAGGGCCGCGGGCGGCAAGAACGACGGCATGTCCCAGTCGGAGCATCTGCGCCATCTGCAGATGCTGCTCGACGTTTCACGCCAGGTCGCGGCGCTGGACACGCTCGATGCTGTTCTGGACACCCTGATCACTGTCGCCGTGAAGGAAACGCGCGCCGAACGTGGCACCCTGTTCCTGCACGACAGCTCCACGGGGGAGCTCTACTCGCGGGTGGCGCAAGGCATCCGCACCCATGAAATCCGCATTCTGGACAATGCCGGTATTGCGGGCGCCGTCTTCCATTCCGGCGAGGGCGAGATCGTTCACGACGCCTACAAGGACGAGCGCTTCAACGCGGACGTGGACAAGGAAACCGGATTCGTCACCCAGTCGATCCTCTGCGCGCCGGTGAAGAACGCCAAGGGAGAGATCATCGGCGTCGCCCAGGTGCTGAACAAGTCGGAGGGTGAGTTCGTCGATCTCGATATGGCGGTGCTGGAAGGCATGACCACCCAGTGCGCCATCACCCTGCAGTCGATGCAGCTGGTCGAGCGGATGGAGAGCACCCGCAAGCGAGAGATCGAGTTCCTGAACGTGGTCTCCGACATGACCTCGGAACTGGAACTGACGCGGCTGTTGCAGCGGGTGATGTCGGAAGCGACCCGGATGCTGGATGCGGAGCGCTCCACGCTGTTCATCAATGACGAGAAGACCAACGAACTGTTCAGCCATGTGGGCGAAGGGCTGGATTCGGTGGAAATCCGTCTGCCGAACCATCTGGGTATCGCCGGGGCGGTGTTCGTGTCCGGAGACACGGTCAACATTCCTTATGCCTACGCCGACCTGCGCTTCAACCCGGGCTTCGACAAGCAGACCGGCTTCTTCACCCGGTCGATCCTCTGCGTGCCGGTGGTCAACAAGGCCGGCAAGGTCATCGGCGTCACCCAGGCGCTGAACAAGCGCGGTGGCCCGTTCTCCGACGAGGACGAGAGCCGCCTGAAGGCCTTCACGGCACAGATCGCCATCGGTCTGGAGAACGCCAAGCTGTTCGGCGACATCCAGGCGATGAAGAACTACAACGAGAGCATGCTGCAATCCATGTCGAACGGTGTCGTCACCTTCGATGAGGAGCATGAGGCCAAGACCTGCAATGCAGCCGGTGCGCGGATCATGCGCACGCTGGCCAAGGACGTCATCGGGCAGAAGGCGGCGGACGTCTTCGGGGAAGCCAACGCCTGGCTGCTGGAGAAGATCGAGCGGGTGGAGGAAAGCCGCGAAGGCGATACCTCGGTCGACGCCGAACTGGCGTTCGGGGAGGAAAAGGTCTCCGCCAACGTCAATGTGCTGCCGCTGACCTCCGGAGACGGCAAGCCCCTCGGCACCCTGATCATGATGGAGGATATCTCCAACGAGAAGCGGGTGAAGTCCACCCTGTCGCGTTACATGGATCCCGGCCTGGCCGACCAGATGCTGAAGGGCGGCAATCAGGAGGAGATCCTGGGCGGCAAGGACACGGTTGCCACCGTCCTGTTCTCCGACGTGCGCGGCTTTACCACGATCACCGAATCCCTCGGCGCGCAGGGCACTGTGGCGCTGCTGAACGACTATTTCGAGCTGATGGTCGACTGCATTTCCGAGCAGGGCGGCATGCTCGACAAGTTCATCGGCGACGCCATCATGGCCGCCTTCGGCATCCCCGTGCCGCATGATGATGACGAGGACCGCGGCCTGCGTGCAGGCATCAACATGATCTCGCGCCTGTGGGAATGGAACGTGGAGCGCAAGAAGCGTGGCGACATGGAAGTGGACATGGGGCTGGGCCTCAACACCGGCTCCATCGTTGCGGGCAACATCGGCTCCAAGAAGCGCATGGACTACACCATGATCGGCGACGGGGTGAACCTCGCCGCCCGTCTGGAAAGCGCCTGCAAGCAGTACAATGCGCGCATCCTGCTGTCGGAATACACGGTCGCGAAGCTGAAGGGCGTCTATCGCCTGCGTGACATCGACAAGGTGGTGGTGAAGGGCAAGACCCAGCCGGTCGGCGTCTTCGAATGCCTCGACTATCACAACGACCAGTCGTTCCCGAACCTGATGGACGCGCTCGGCAACTTCAACGAGGGCGTGAAGCGCTACCGCCACCAGGAATGGGACAAGGCCGTCAGCTATTTCGAGGAAGCGCTGAAGGCCAACGACTCCGACAAGCTGGCCAATACCTACATCGAGCGCTGTGCGCTGATGAAGGAGAACCCGCCCGGCGACGAATGGGACGGTGTCTGGATCATGACCAGCAAGTAGGGTGTCACCCGACCCCGTCCTCCTCGCCATCGTCATCGCCACGTTCCTGATTGCGGGCACCGCCAAAGGGGTTGTCGGCTTCGGTCTGCCCACCATCGCGCTGGCGCTGCTGACCCTGGCGGACGGCCTGTATGGGGCGATGGCCATGCTGCTGCTGCCGTCTCTCGTCACCAATGTCTGGCAGGCGGTGGAGGGTGGTTCGCCTGTACGGCTGATCCGTCGGCTCTGGCGCTTCCTGTTGCCCGCGACCGTCGCGGTCTGGGTCGGCCTCTGGCTGGCGCGGGATGTGGAGACGGCGGCGCTGGTGCGGCTGCTGGGCCTGCTGTTGATGATCTACGGCCTGTCGGGGCTGCTGGGATGGCGGCCGGTCCTTTCCGCACGCCGGGATCGTCTGGCTGGTCCGGTCGCGGGTGTTCTGAACGGTCTGCTGACGGGTATGACCGGTTCGTTCGTCGTGCCCGGTGTCATGTATCTTCAGGCGCTGGGTCTGGCGCGGGACCAGATCGTGCAGGCGATGGGCATCCTGTTCACGGCCTCCACCCTCGCGTTGCTGGCGGCGCTGGCCGGGGGCGGATTGCTTTCCCTGGATCTGGGGCTGATGTCCGCGATCGGCGTGCCTGCCGCGCTGGCCGGGATGATGATCGGGCGGCGCATCCGCACACTGCTGCCGGAGACACGGTTCCGGCAGGTGTTTCAGCTGGCGATCCTGTTGCTCGGCATCTCGGTCATGGCAAGCGGCGGCGCCTGAAGAACGGTCGCGCGAACAGCGATGGCGGCAGGTTGATCATGGCGACCCCCAGGATTGCCGCGATCAGACCGAAGCCGACGGTCAGCGAAATCGTCTCCCCCAGGAAGATCATGCCCAGACCGACACCGATCCCGGCGCGCAGATAGGCCTGGCTGGCGGTGCCGAGACTGCCCAGCGTGCGCAGCAGGCGGAAATAGAGCAGCAGCGCGATGCCGGTGCAGAACAGCCCCAGCATCCCCGCCGCCGCCATCGCCTGGGTGGAGGGGCGCAGTTCCCAGGGCTGGTCGATCAGCAGGCTGAGCGGCACCAGCACGGCGCTGGCCCAGAGCATGGTCCCGGCGGCGGTGACCGGCGCGGGCAGGTGTCCGAACCGGCGCTGGCCATAGATCGCCGCCACGCCATAGAGCACGGCCCCGGCGACGGCTGCGAGTTGCCCCGCAACCTGTTGCCCCAGTCCCTGCAACGCATCGACACCGATGATCAGGGCAACGCCCAGGATACCCAGCATCGCACCGCCCAGCCGGATCAGACTGGTTGATTCGTGGCGCGTGAACAGCACCGTCATCAGGAAGACGAAGATGGGAGAGGTGGAGTTCAGGACACTGGCGAGTGCGCTGTCGACATATTGCTGCCCCCAGGCGACCAGCAGCCAGGCCCCGATGCTGTTGAAGAAGGATTGTACCAGCAGGCGCCGCCAGGTCAGCGGATCGCGGGGCAGCCTTGTCCGCCGCACTGTGATGACGACCATCAGGAAGACCGCGGCGATGGAAACGCGGACGGCAATCAGGGTGATCGGCGGTATCTCGGTCACCGCCACCTTCAGGAACAGGTAGGACGAACCCCACAATGTCGCCAGCAGGGCAAGGCAGAGCAGTTCTGTTGTCAGTCGTGGGGCAGGCCTGGTCAAGATCATGTCTCCGGTTGCGGGGTGCCGACAACATAGGGCAGTGCCGCGGAAAAATGCTTCGACAAGCATCGAACTGTTGTGAGGCCAGTTGCCCCTCCCACTTGCCCCTCCCTCTTGCCCCATTGTCGTCATACGACGCGGGCAGCATGATGGGCAGGTAGTTGAATGGAGTACGAATGATGCGTCCACGTTCCTGGTCGGCCCTTGGTCTGAACCTGCGCCTGCTTGCCCTGATGACGGGGCTGCTCGTCAGTGCCGCGGTCCCGGCTTCGGCCTTCTGCGGCTACTTCGTCGCCAAGGGCGACAGCAGCATGTTCAATCGGGTGTCGAAGGTGGTGATCGCGCGTCACCTGGATCGTACCGTCATCACCATGGCGAACGATTATCGCGGCGACCCCTCCGAATTCGCGCTGGTGATTCCGACGCCGACGGTGCTGGGGCGCGACCAGATCAATGTCGCCGAACCCGCACTTGTCGATCACCTGGATGCCTTCACCGCGCCACGGCTGGTGGAATATTTCGACGAGGACCCCTGCCTGCAGCGGCGCTTCCGTGCGATGGCCATGCAGTCGGCACGGGTGGAGGACGCGGAGGGTGCCGCCGCCCGTGACAAGGCGCTGGGTGTGAAGGTGGAGGCCGAATATACCGTCGGCGAATATGACGTGCAGATCCTGTCGGCGGAGCAGTCCGGAGGATTGGGCACCTGGCTGCGGGAGAACGGCTACAACGTCGCGGAGGCGGCCGACAAGGTGCTCGGCGACTACATCGCCATGGGCATGAAGTTCTTCGTGACCAAGGTGAACCTCGGCGAGAAGGCCCGTTCAGGCCGCACCTATCTGAGGCCCTTGCAGATCGCCTTCGAGAGCGAGCACTTCATGCTGCCCATCCGCATGGGCATGCTGAACGCAGATGGAGAGCAGGAGCTCTTCGTCTTTTCCATCACCCAGGGCGGCCGCGTGGAGAGCGCCAACTATCGTACCGTGAAGATGCCGAGCGGTGATGAGCTGCCCGTGCATGTGCGGGAGAAGTTCGGAGAGGTCTACCCGGCCCTGTTCGCCGAGCAGGCACGGCGGGAACCGGGTGTGGCCTTCCTGGAGTATGCCTGGAACATGAACTGGTGCGATCCCTGCGCCGCCGATCCGCTTTCACGGGCAGAGCTGCGCACGCTGGGTGCCTGGTGGGTGGCACCGGATACCGGGCCGAAGCCGCTGCCCGGAACGGTGCCACAGCCGCGTCCCGGCACCCGCATCATGCCCCGTCCCGGTCAGGGACCGGTGGATGCCTTCGTCACCCGTCTGCACATGCGCTACAACGCGACCAGCCATCCCGATGACATCACGTTCCGCCTGACCGACAATGCGGAGAACTTCCAGACCCGCTTTGTCATCCGTCATCCCTGGAGCGGGGAGGCGACCTGTCCTGCGGCTGACCTCTATCGCCAGACCTTGCCGCACCGCATGGAGAAGGAGGCACAGCGGCTGGCCAGTCTGACCGGCTGGCCGATCGACGGGATTCGCGACCAGATGTCGATTCCGGAGAAGCCCGACACGAAGTGGTGGAACGATATCTGGCAGCGGGCCGAATAGCGTACCTGTTGTCTGACAGCGTTGTTTCGCTGCTGCACTTTCCGCTGTAGACCAGCCACATGTATGCAATTGCCTTCCCCACCATCGACCCGGTGCTGGTCGAGTTCGGACCGGTAGCCATCCGCTGGTATGCGCTGGCTTACGTCGCGGGCCTGATCCTTGGCTGGCGGCTGGCCATGCAACTGGCGGCGCGACCGGACTCCCCGCTGTCACGGGACGATGCGGATGCCTTTCTGGCCTGGGCCACGCTGGGTGTCCTGCTTGGCGGGCGGCTGGGCTATGTCCTGTTCTACCGCCCCGGCTATTTCCTGGAGAACCCGGCGGAGATTCCGCAGGTCTGGACCGGGGGCATGTCGTTCCATGGCGGGCTGCTGGGGGTGATCATCGCGGCGCTGCTGTTCTGCCGCGCGCGGGGCCTGTCGCGGCTGGCATTCGGTGACATGCTGGGGGCCGTGGCGCCTGTCGGCCTGTTCTTTGGCCGCATCGCCAACTTCGTCAACGGGGAACTCTGGGGTCGTCCCGGTGACGTGCCCTGGGCCATGGTGTTTCCCCGTGCCGACGATCAGCCCCGCCACCCGAGCCAGCTATACGAGGCCCTGCTGGAGGGACTGGTGCTGTTCATCGTGGTGCAGGTCCTGATCCGCCGTTTCAATGCGCTGGAACGGCCCGGGCTGGTCATGGGAACCTTCATCGCCGGATATGGCGCAGCGCGGTTCATCGTCGAGTATTTCCGGCAGTGGGATGCGGGGCTGGAGCCGCTGTTCGGTCTGCTGTCGCGCGGGCAGCAGCTTTCCCTTCCCATGATCCTGATCGGCCTCTACTTCGTCTGGCAGGCGACACGACAGTCCGGGGGGGCACGTTCATGAGCACGGCACTGGAAGCGGCACTGATCGCGGAGATCATGGCGGATGGACCGCTGCCGCTTGACCGTTTCATGCGCCGTGCGCTGTTTGATCCCGAACACGGCTACTACACGACATCGGAGCCGTTCGGCGTGGCAGGGGATTTCATCACCGCGCCGGAGATCAGCCAGATGTTCGGTGAACTGCTCGGTCTCTGGGCCGCAGACATGTGGCAGCGCATGGGCGCGCCGGAGAAAATCGTGCTGGCGGAGATCGGGCCGGGGCGCGGCACCCTGATGGCCGATGCGCTGCGTGCCATTCGCCGTGCCGCGCCGCAGATGCTGGCCACCGGAACGGTCTGCCTAGTGGAGGCCAGCCCGCGCCTGCAGGCGGTGCAGGCGGAACGGCTGGCCGAACACCGGGTCAGCTTTGCCGACCGTGTGGGCAAGCTGCCGGAGGGGCCGCTGCTGCTAATCGGCAACGAACTGCTCGACGCCCTGCCGATCCGGCAGATCACCATGCAGGATGGTGAACTGAAGGAGCGTTGTGTCGGCGTCAGCGATGGCAGGCTCTGCTTTGTGGATGAAGCGCTGGTCTTCGAAACGCCGGACGACATGCCGGACCTGAAGGACGGCGAGACCTTCGAGATTTCGGAGGAGGGACGGCGGTTGGTGGAGGCCATCGGCACCCGGTTGACGGTGCAGGGTGGCGCGGCCCTGTTCATCGACTACGGCCATGGCGAGACGGCGGCGGGCGATACGCTGCAGGCCGTGCGTCGCCATGCGTTTCACCCGATTCTCTCCGACATCGGCAGCGCCGACCTGACCGCACATGTGGACTTCGCCGCCATGGCGCGGGCCGCGATCCACGGCGGTGCCCGCGCCTTTGGTCCGATCAGCCAGCGTGACCTGCTGCGGCGGCTGGGCGTGGAGCCGAGACTGGCGCAACTGGTGGCAAAGGCCGATCCGCCGACCCGGGATGCGCTGGTTGGCGCCTATCACCGGCTGACGGACCCGGACCGGATGGGTACGCTGTTCAAGGCGCTCTGCCTGACATCCCCGAACATGGACACTCCGACAGCCTATGAGCCTGACGACGCTTTCCAGCCCTGACCTGACCGGTCTGCCCGGCATCGCGCATGGTTTCTTCACCCGCAAGGGCGGGGTTTCCCGGAAGATCCATGCCGGACTGAACTGTGGTCCCGGGTCCACCGACGATCCGATGGCGGTGACCATCAACCGCGATCTGGTGCGCCGCCATATCGGTGCGCGGCACCTGCTGACCGTGCATCAGCATCACAGCCCGGACGTGGTGACCGTGACCGACCGCTTCGACGGCCCGCGACCGAAGGCGGATGCGATGGTGACCCGGGTGCCCGGGTTGGCGCTGGGTGTGCTGTCCGCCGACTGCGGGCCACTGCTGTTCGCAGATGGGGAGGCGCAGGTCATCGGGGCCGCCCACTCCGGCTGGAAGGGCGCGCTGGATGGTGTCCTGCAGGCGACGGTAACGGCGATGGAGGCGCTTGGCGCCCGCCGCGAAAGGATCAGCGTGACGCTCGGCCCGACCCTGGCGCAGGCGTCCTACGAGGTCGGGCCGGAATTCCGTGACCGCTTTCTGGCGATGGGCGCGGAGAACGCGCGATACTTCCGCCAGCCCGATGACGCACCGCGCCCGTTCTTCGATCTGCCGGGGTTCATCCGGCGCCAGGCTGAGGTGGCGGGCGTGGCGCGGTTTCACGATCTGGTGCGTGACACATATCCGGAACCGGAACTGTTCTACAGTTATCGCCGCTCCGTACACCGGGATGAGCCCGACTACGGTCGCATGATCAGCGCCATAATGCTGAAGGAGTCCTGAGACATGCCCCTGCATTTTGCTGCCGAGGAGATGGCTGACCGCCGCGGCCGTGCCTGCGCCGTGCTGCGGCAACAGGGGATGGATGCCCTGCTGATGTTCCGGCAGGAGAGCATGTACTACCTGACCGGTTACGACACCTTCGGCTATGTCTTCTTTCAGTGCCTGGTCCTGACGGCGGACGGGCGTACCGCGCTGCTGACCCGCGCGCCGGACCTGCGCCAGGCGCAGCATACGTCCGACATTGCCGACATCCGGGTATGGGAGGACCGCGAAGGCGTGAACCCTGCCGACAGCCTGCGCGAGATGATGGTGGACCTGGGGCTGGACGGTGCCCGTGTCGGGGTCGAACTGGACGCCTATGGTCTGACCGGCCACAACCTGCGCCGCCTGGATCGCGCGCTGGAGGGGTTCTGCGCCATGTCCGACGCGTCGCTGCTGGTGAGCAGGCTGCGGCTGGTCAAGAGCGCGGCAGAGATCGGCTATGTCCGTCGGGCCGCGGAACTGGGCGATGATGCCTGGGATGCAGGCATTGCCGAAACCCGCGCGGGCGCGTTCGAGGGCGATATCCTGGCCGCGATGCAGGGGGCCGTTTTCCGGGGTGGCGGCGACTATTCCGGCAACGAGTTCATCATCGGATCCGGCGAGGGCGCGCTGCTCTGCCGCTATTTCACCGGACGGCGCACTCTGGATGCGGAGGATCAGCTGACCCTGGAATGGGCGGGTGCCTACCGGCGCTATCACGCCGCGCTGATGCGGACCGTGCCCATCGGGCCGCCGCGTCCGGCACACACCGACATGCATGCCCGTGCGGTCGATGCCCTGCTGGCCTGCGAGGCAGCGCTGAAACCGGGGTCGACCATGGGAGATGTCTTCGCGGCCCACGCCCGGGTCTTCGATGATGCCGGTCTGACGGCGCACCGGATGAATGCCTGCGGCTATTGTCTCGGCACCACATTCGCACCGAACTGGATGGACTGGCCGATGTTCTACGCCGACAACCCGGTGCAGATCGCGCCGGGGATGGTGTTCTTCCTGCACATGATCCTGATGGACAGCGACAGCGGTACGGCCATGACACTGGGCCGGACCTCGCTGGTGACCACGGACGGATCAGAGGTGCTGAGCAGACTGCCCCTTGATCTGGTCACCCGATAGGACACGTCACGATGCCCTGGCTCATCATGATGATCTTCTTCTTCCTGCTGGTATCGATGGCGAGCTGTGTCCTTTTCTGAGTGTATCGGATATCGGTCTGCGGCCCTTCTGCTGCTCCTGGCGGTGCTGGTGACGGCATGCGGGCAGGTGCCGCAGCCCTTTCGGCCAACGGGTCAGAAGACGGTAGTGGTCGCGCGCGCGCCTGGCCCGAGCACCGCTCTGGTCGTGCTGCCGCTTCAGGGTACGGATGCGGGTTCGCTCGATGCGCTGTCCGACAGGGTGGTGATCGAATTGCAGAAGGCGGAGATTGCCGCGACGACTGCGCCTATCCCCAACCGCTATCAGCTCGCCGGCGAGGTTCGGCGACTGCGCGGAGACGGGACGGACACGACGCTGGCGTTTCGCTGGACCCTGCTGGATCCGTCCGGCGCGGCGACAGGCAGCTTGGATCATGTGGAGCAACTGGCGGCGGCGGACTGGACGACCGCCCGTCCCATCGCGATCCGGGGCCTGGCTGCGACAGTGGCGGCACATCTGGTGCGACTGGTGAACGGGGATCTGCCCGTGGCCGAGGAAGTGCAGCCTCCGGCGCGCATCTCGCTGGCCGGCATCTCAGGTGCGCCGGGGGATGGTAACCGGGCGCTGGACAGCGCCATCCGGACGGCGCTGGCGAAACAGGGACTGACGCTGGGACCGACCTCCGACGCGACCCGCGCCACGCTTGAACTGCATGTCGCGGTCGCCCCGGCTGACGGGACCAGTGACCGGGTGACATTGCTCTGGCTGGTACGGGATGCCACGGGGCGGGAACGGGGGCGGCTGGAGCAGCAGAATACCGTGCCCGCCGGCCGCCTGAACCGCCGCTGGGGCGACATTGCCGACCTCGCCGCCGGTGCGGCGGCCCCGGACCTGGCGCGCATACTGGAGGCTCTGGCCGCTGACCGGGGTTGAACGCGGTCTCGCCAAGTCAGAATTCTGACATGGCTCATGGACAGTGCCGGGGCGGACTGATAAACGTCCCGCTTCCGCCACCGCCCGCTTTGCCACAGATTGACGAACAGCCCCATGAAGGTTCTCGCCGGGAACAGCAACCCTGCCCTGGCCGCCCAGATTGCCGATTATCTGGGCGTCCGTCTGACGAATGCATCCGTGAAGCGTTTCGCGGATGAGGAAGTGTATGTGGAGATCCACGAGAACGTGCGGGGGGAGGACGCCTTCGTCGTCCAGTCCACGTCGTTCCCGGCCAACGATCATTTGTTGGAGTTGCTGATCTGCGTCGACGCGCTGCGTCGGGCCTCCGCGCGCCGCATCACCGCCGTCCTGCCCTACTTCGGATATGCCCGGCAGGACCGGAAAACCGGTGGTCGCACGCCGATCTCCGCCAAGCTGGTGGCCAACCTGATCGAGAAGGCAGGGGCGGACCGGGTTCTCACCGTTGACCTGCATGCCGGCCAGATCCAGGGCTTCTTCGATATTCCGACAGACAACCTCTATGGCGGCCCGGTGCTGGTCAGCGACATCAAGGACAACCTGGGCGACAGGGACCTGATGGTGGTTTCGCCGGATGTGGGCGGTGTGGTTCGCGCGCGCTACTTCGCCAAGCGCCTTGACGCGGACCTCGCCATCGTGGATAAGCGCCGCGAACAGGCGGGTGTGTCTGAAGTGATGAACGTCATCGGTGATGTTGACGGGCGTCACTGCATCATTGTTGACGATATTGTCGACAGTGCGGGCACGCTCTGCAACGCGGCGACAGCATTGCTTGATCGGGGTGCACTGTCGGTGTCTGCCTATGTGTCTCACGGCGTTCTGTCGGGTGGCGCGGTCAAGCGCGTTTCCGAATCGTCGCTGGAGTCGCTGGTGGTGACCGACTCGATCCGCGCCACGGCCGAGGTCGAGAACGAGCCGAAGATCCGGCAGGTTCCGATCGCGTCCCTGCTGGCGGAGGCGATCAAGCGCATCTCCACCGAGACCTCGGTGTCGAGCCTGTTTGACTGAATTCGTGCGGGCCTCGGCCTGCAGACCAGGGAATGAAGCGGTTGCGGGCAAGGGCCCCTGACCGGCACGGCGCAACAGCACCGGCGAGATGCCAAGGGCCAGGCGCTACAAGGAGTTGAGACGATGTCGGATACGGATGTGATCGAAGTCAGCGCACGTGAACGCACGACAACCGGAGGCGTCAGGTCGCTTCGGCAGTCGGGCATGGTTCCGGGTGTCGTCTATGGCAATGACCGCGAACCGGCCCTGGTGGCCGTGGACCGTCGTGTCGTGGTCAAGGAACTCAACCGCGGTGGCTTCATGGGCCGCGTCTACGAGCTCAATCTGGATGGCCGCAAGCAGCGTTGCCTGCCGCGCGACGTGCAGCTGCATCCGGTCAGCGATGATCCGCTGCACGTTGATTTCCTGCGTCTGGCGGATGACGCCAAGATCGCGGTCATGGTGCCGGTGCACTTCGCGAACGAGGAATCGAGCGAAGGCCTGAAGCGCGGTGGTGTGCTGAACATCGTCCGCCATGAGGTCGAACTGCTCTGCCCCAACGACCATATCCCCGAGTTCATCGAGATCGATCTCACCGGCACCGACATCGGTGACTCGCTGAAGATCAGTGACGTGAAGCTGCCGGGCGACGTGGAAGCGACGATCACGGATCGTGACTTCACGATTGCCACGATCACCGGTTCCTCCGCTGTTGTGGACGAAGCCGCGGAAGCCGCCGCAGAGGCCGAGGCCGAGGCTGCTGACGGTGATGAGGACGAGGCTGGCGAGGACGAGGAAAAGGCGGAGGATTGATCGCCGCCTCCGCAGGGAGGTTTCGACATGCGTCTCTTCGTTGGTCTCGGCAATCCCGGCGCACGCTATGCCGGGAATCGCCACAATATCGGTTTCATGGCCATCACCCGGCTGGCCGAGGTGCACCGCGCCTCGCCCTGGCGCAGCAAGTTCCAGGGCGATGTGGCGGAACTCCGCCTCGGTACCGAGAAGCTCATCCTGCTGCGTCCGACCACCTACATGAACGAATCCGGCCGATCCGTGCAGGAAGCAGCCCGCTTCTTCCAGCTCGGCCTCGACCGGATCACCGTGTTTCATGACGAGCTGGATCTGGCATTCGGCAGGGTAAGGGTGAAGGTCGGCGGCGGCCATGCCGGCAACAACGGCATCCGCTCCATCGCCGGGCACATGGGACCGGATTTCCAGCGGGTCCGGCTGGGCATCGGCCATCCCGGCCACAAGGATCTGGTGAGCCACTACGTGCTTTCGGATTTCAGCAAGGCGGAACGGGCCTATGTCGATGACCTGGTCGATGCGGTTGCCGGTGCGGCCCCGAAGCTCTGCGCCGGAGACCCTCCGGGATTCCTGAACGAGGTGGCGCTGAAGTGTCCGGCGCCAAAGCCTGAAAAATCGCCTGAGTGAGGAGGAACCGCAGATGGGTTTCAAATGCGGGATCGTCGGTCTGCCCAATGTCGGCAAGTCCACCCTTTTCAACGCCCTGACGCAGACCGCGTCAGCACAGGCGGCGAATTATCCCTTCTGCACGATCGAGCCGAATCTCGGCCAGGTCGGGGTGCCGGATCCGCGCCTGTCGAAGCTGGCCGAACTGGCCGGATCGAAGGAGCTGATTCCGACCCAGCTCACCTTCGTGGACATTGCCGGGCTGGTGCGCGGCGCCTCCAAGGGGGAGGGGTTGGGCAACCAGTTCCTCAGCCATATCCGCGAAGTGGATGCCATCGTCCATGTGCTGCGCTGCTTCGAGGATGATGACATCACCCATGTGGACGGGCGCATCGACCCGGTGGCGGACGCGGAGACGGTCGAGACCGAGCTCATGATTGCCGACCTGGACAGCCTGGAGAAGCGCTACACGCCGCTGGAGAAGCGGTTCCGGTCCGGCGACAAGACGCTGAAGGCCGATGTGGAACTGATGGCGGGCGCGCTGGAACTGCTGCGGGATGGCAAGCCCGCGCGGATGCTGGATGTGCATGAAGACGACATGCCCCGCTTCCGGGCGCTGCAACTGCTGACGTCGAAACCGATCCTCTATGTCTGCAACGTGGCCGAGGGCGATGCCGGCACCGGCAACGAACATACCGCCCGCGTCGAGGCGATGGCCACGGCGCAGGGGGCCGGATCGCTGGTCGTCTCCGCCCGGATCGAGGAGGAGATCGCCCAGCTGACCGACCGGGAGGAACGGGAGATGTTCCTGACCGAGATCGGTCTGGAGCATGCCGGTCTGGATCGGATCATCCGCGCCGGTTACGACCTGCTCGGCCTGCTGACCTTCTTCACCGTCGGGCCGAAGGAAGCCCGTGCCTGGACCGTGAAGTCAGGCGCGCTGGCCCCGCAGGCCGCCGGTGTCATCCACACCGACTTCGAGAAGGGCTTCATCCGCGCCGAGACCACCGCCTTTGACGACTACGTTGCGCTGGGCGGCGAACAGGGCGCCAAGGATGCGGGAAAGATGCGCCTGGAAGGCCGCGACTACACCGTGCGCGATGGTGATGTGCTGCATTTCCGGTTCAATACCTGATCAAGCGACCTGGCCGGACGAACACTGCCCATCGCTTGCTTCCTGCAAGATATTGAATGATTTAATATCTGTTGAATTCTCGCGGTTATATCGCAATGCACTGCAGAGGTTGCTGGAGAAGGCATTTGACTATGAAGATCCAGATCGCATTGCGAACGCTACTGTTTGCACTGACTTTGGCGTTCATTTCAGGCTCGCCTGTGTCAGTGGCCCATGCAGCGGAGCGCGTTATCCTGACAGTCTCGGGGGAAAGCGCGGGGACTGGGGAGGCCTTGAGTATCGATCTCACCCTTTCCGAGATTACGGCGTTCGAACCGGATGTTCTCCGCACCACAACCATCTGGACGGACGGTGAAATCGAATTCAAGGGGGTTCGGCTGGAAAAGCTCTTCGCCCTGATTGGCCTGAAAACTCCGGCACGGGTTCGATGCAAGGCATTGAATGAATACGCAATTGAAGTGCCCATGAGCGATACGGAGAGGACTACGGTGCTTGTCGCGTTTGCTCAGGACGGTGCCTTCATGCGCGTTAGGGACAAGGGGCCACTCTGGATCATCTATCCTCGTGAATCCGGGATTCGCGACGCGGCAGACAAGATGATCTGGCAATTGCGGTCGATGAAAGCCCTCTATTGATGCATGAAAGGCGGTACGCCGACCTTTGGCGCCGGGGCGGAATCGTTCTTGTCGCCGCCATTCTGCTCGCGGCTGTTGCCTCGACGATCTACTTCGTGAACCGACGTTACGAGCATTCATTGCATCCATCGCAGGAAATCCCGTGGCTCGCGTCGCAGCTTGAGTCCGAATATCTGAAAACGTCCGAGGCACTTCGGCTCTACATGCTGAACGGGAGCGTGACGCACAGTGACCTGTTGCTGCGCTTCGAAGTCTACTGGTCCAGAGTGGAACTGATGGATCAGGGGTTCCGATTTGTCGATGTCGAGAATGAAATCTGGAAGCGCGTCAGGCCAACCCTCTTCCGGGCCCTCAAGGGGCTGGATTCAGTAATTTCGGACCCCCGCTTTCACGAGACGCCTGAAGGCCGGATGGCCATTCAGGACCACTTTGGCGTATCGGACGACCTGGACATGCTGACCCAGGATGCGATCCGTATGGTGTGGATGCGCAACTCCGAACTGGGCCGCCGCGCCATGAACACGGTTGTCGCTACGCTTGCCGGGTGTCTGGTTCTTCTCATCTTCCTTGCTGGCGCCATGTACATTATGGCTCGGAAGCAGAAGGCGCTGGCGCTGGCCGAGCACGAGGCGAAGGAGCAGGCACTGGCTTCGAACCGCGAGCGCGAGCGGTTCATGGCTTCAATGAGCCACGAACTCAGGACACCCTTGAATGCCATCATCGGCTTCTCGGAGATAATGCGATCTCAAACCTTTGGGCCCATGGATCGCAAATATCGCGAGTACGCGGACGACATACATGTTTCGGGTGCGCACCTGCTTGGTCTGGTCAACCAGTTGCTTGATATCTCGAGCGAGTCCGATGAAGGAAAGAGGATTATTGTCTCGGAATTCAGGATTGCTGACGCCCTGCGGGACTGCGTGTCGATGATGACGCCATTGTCAGCCGAGAAGAATCTGTCTCTTTCGCTTGATATCAGGAAGGATCTCCCGGTTGAAACCAGCCAGCAGAAATTTCAGCAGATTGTCATCAATCTCCTCTCGAATGCCGTGAAGTTCACGCCTGATGGTGGGGCGATCAAGGTCGTGCTCGACGCGATGACGGACGGCACCACCGTCGTTTCCGTGCAGGATTCGGGGATCGGCATGGCAGAAGACGAACTTTCAAGCGTGTTCAATCCGTTCTTCCGATCAACGGATCCGTATGTGACATCAAGCGAGGGGGCCGGTCTTGGGCTCGCCATCTCGAAGCAAGCGGCTGAACAGATGGGTATGGGCCTGGATATCGAGAGCGTACCTGGTCGGGGTACAACCGCAATGTTGTCCATTCCTGTGGAGCTCGTTTCCCCTGGCAGGAATCAACAGTTGTTGCTGGCATAGTCTGCGACCGTGGCCCGGTGAGATTGATCATGGATGCCTCGGCAACAGGTGCCTGCATGCTGAAGGCATCTGTTGCTTGTTCTCTGTTCCGGGTATTGGCGCTGTCCTTGCTCCCCCCCGGTCGCGTCGGTATTGTGCAGTGCAATGCACCGGACGGCGTGCATCCCATAAATTGTTGTTGGAGCAAATGAATGCCGATTCATGCGGCACTCAATCACAAGACGATCTATGATTATGACCGGAAGGTCACGCTTTCACCCCAGACGATCAGGCTCCGCCCCGCGGCTCATACGCGAACCAATATTCTGAGTTATTCGCTCCGCATTTCGCCGGAGAATCATTTCATCAACTGGCAGCAGGACCCGCTGGGCAACTACATGGCCCGCGTCGTGTTCCCCGATCCCGTGGACCATTTCCACGTCGAGGTCGATCTGGTTGCCGAGATGGCCGTGCTGAACCCGTTCGACTTCTTCGTGGAGGAATATGCGGAGGAGTTTCCGTTCAGCTATGAACCGGACGAGGCGGATTCACTGGAACCCTATCTGGATCCGGAACCGGTCGGACCGCTGCTGCAGGCGCTGCTCGACGGCATTGACCGCACCCCGCGCCGCACGGTGGATTTCCTGTTCGCGCTGAACCAGAACCTCGAGAAGCTGATCGGCTACGTCGTCCGCATGGAACCGGGTGTGCAGACGCCCGAGGAAACCCTGGGCCTGGCCAAGGGATCCTGCCGCGACACGGCATGGCTGATGGTGCAGGTGCTGCGCAATGTCGGCCTGGCGGCCCGTTTTGCCTCCGGCTACCTGATCCAGCTTCAGCCGGACCAGAAGCCGCTCGAAGGGCCGACCGGGCCGGAGTCCGACTTCACCGACCTGCATGCCTGGGCCGAGGTCTATCTGCCCGGCGCGGGCTGGATCGGGCTGGATGCCACATCCGGCCTGCTGGCGGGAGAGGGCCATATCCCGCTCGCCTGCGCCCCCCAGCCCACCAGCGCGGCGCCGATTTCCGGACTTGTCGGGCCGGCGAAGGTCGAGTTCTCGCACGAGATGCGGGTGGACCGGATCTATGAATCGCGCCGTGTCACCAAGCCGTTCTCCGAAGATGCCTGGGACAAGGTCGACGCGCTGGGCCAGGAGATCGAGCAGCAGCTTCAGGACGGCGACGTCCGTCTGACGATGGGGGGCGAGCCGACGTTCGTCTCCATCGACGACATGGATGGCGCGGAATGGAACACCGACGCGCTGGGGCCGGAGAAGCGGAAACTGGCCTTCGACCTGATCAGGCGCATTCGCAGCCGCTTTGCACCGGACGGATTGCTCACCTTCGGGCAGGGCAAGCAGTATCCGGGGGAGCCGCTGCCGCGCTGGGCCTTCGGCCTGTTCTGGCGCAACGACGGGCTGCCGCTCTGGAACCGGGCTGACCTGATCGCCAGCGAGGACAAGGATTACGCGCCGACGACCGCCGATGCGGAAACCTTCGCGCAACTGCTTTGCGACCGGCTTCAGGTCGACCGGCAGTATGTCATCCCGGCTTACGAGGATCCGCTGGCACACCTGAAGGCCGAACAGCAGCTACCGGTGAATCTCAACCCGGAAGACCCGGCATTTGCCAAGGATCAGGACCGTAAGCGGCTGGCCGACGTACTGCGTCGTGGCCTCGACAAGCCGAAGGGCTATGTCCTGCCGGTGATGCGCGGACATGATGATGCGGGTGAGCACTGGATCACCGGCCCGTGGGAGTTCAAGGCGGGGTACATGTTCCTGCTGCCCGGAGACTCGCCGGTGGGCTTCCGCCTGCCGCTTGCCGCGCTGCCCTATCTGCCGCCGGAGAAATACCCCAGCACGACCCCGGTCGATCCCTATTCGATCGAGGGACCTCTGCCCGATCCTGCCGAACTGTCTGCGCGCTTTGGCGCTGGCGCGGGGCCTGTGGTTTCAGCATCTGGCACCGGCACTGGCACCGGCACCGGCACGACCGGCAAGGCCGCGCCAGCCGGGGCCGTCAGCGATGTCGTGCGCACGGCACTTGTGGTCGAACCACGCGCCGGCAGGCTGAACCTGTTCCTGCCCCCGACCGTCTGTGCGGAGGATTATCTGGAGCTGATCGCTGCGGCGGAAGATGCTGCCGCGACGATGAACATGCCGATCCACATCGAGGGCTACGAGCCCCCGCCGGACCCGCGCCTGAGTGTCATCCGGGTCACGCCCGATCCGGGTGTGATCGAGGTGAATGTGCATCCGGCAACCGACTGGGCCATGCTGCGTGACATCACCAGGGGGCTTTACGACGACGCGCGCCAGACCCGTCTGGGCACCGAGAAGTTCATGGTCGATGGCCGCCATGTCGGCACCGGCGGCGGCAACCACATCGTCGTCGGTGGCGCGACGCCGGCGGACAGCCCATTCCTGCGGCGACCGGACCTGCTGGGTTCGCTGATCCGTTACTGGCAGAACCATCCAAGTCTGAGCTACCTGTTCTCGGGCATGTTCATCGGCCCGACCAGTCAGGCGCCGCGGGTGGACGAAGCCCGCGACGACACGCTCTATGAGCTGGAGATCGCGCTGTCGCAACTGCCGAAGCAGGGCGAGGACGTGCGGCCCTGGACCGTTGACCGGATGCTGCGCAACCTGCTGATCGATCTGACCGGCAATACGCACCGCTCCGAGATCTGCATCGACAAGCTCTATTCCCCCAGCGGCCCGACGGGTCGTCTTGGACTGGTGGAGTTCCGCGCCTTCGAGATGCCGCCCCATGCGGAAATGTCTCTGGCGCAGCAGCTTCTGCTGCGCGGGCTGATCGCCCGGTTCTGGAAGCAGCCCTATACCCGTCCGCTTGTCCGTCATGGCGATGCGCTGCGTGATCGTCACATGCTGCCCTACTACGCCTGGCGGGACTTCGAGCAGGTGATCGCCGAGATGCAGGAGGCCGGACTGGCCTTCGACCTGGACTGGTACCGGGCACAGTTCGAGTTCCGTTTCCCGCGCATGGGCGAGGCGACGGTTCACGGCATGGAAATCGAGATCCGCAATGCCCTGGAACCCTGGCACGTGCTGGGGGAGGAGTCGGGCAGCAGCGGCACCGCGCGCTATGTCGATTCGTCGCTCGAGCGTGTGCAGGTGCAGATCTCCGGCCTCTCCGATCCGGAACGCTATCTGGTGGCCTGCAACGGACGGCATGTCCCGCTGGCGGCAACTTCCCACGCCGGGACCTGGGTCGCGGGTGTCCGCTACAAGGCCTGGGCGCCCTACAGCGCGCTGCATCCGATGATCGACATTCACAGTCCGCTGGTCTTTGACGTGATCGACACCTGGTCGGGGCGGTCGATCGGCGGCTGCCGCTATCACGTGGTTCATCCCGGTGGGCGGAACTACGAGGTGTCGCCGGTCAACGGGGAAGAGGCCGAGGGCAGGCGACTGTCGCGGTTCGAGCCCCGTGGTCATTCGCCGGGTCCGGTCGGTGTGCCGGTGAAGGAACGGAACACGCGATTCCCGCATACGCTGGATCTGCGCGCGCCAATCATGCCTGCGTGAGGGGCGGTTGGCCATGAGTGACAGTTCCGGCGCCATGCATGACTGGCTGTCTGGTCCGCTGGGGCTTGGCTACAGCCCGGTGGAAGGCGTGTTCGACGAACTGGTCTCACCCGACGGTGAGGTCCGGTCGGGCTGGGGGGACATTTCCGACTTCCTGGCCGGACTGAGCAACGATGAATGGGTTCGCCGCTGGCAGCAGGGCCAGCAGGCGCTGCGCGAACAGGGCGTCACCTACAACGTGTACTCGGACACGGACAGGGACGCGCCCGCCTGGCGTCTGGACCCCGTGCCCATGGTGGTCACGGGGCAGGAATGGGCTGCGCTGGCGACCGCGCTGACGCAACGGGCCAATCTGCTGGACCTGGTGCTGCGTGATCTTCTGGGCACTCAGCAACTGCTGCGGGACGACCATCTGCCGGCGTCCCTGATCACGGGCCATCCGGGACATTTCCTGTCCTGCATTGATCCGGCTATGGCCGCACGCCCCTGCCTGCACCTCTATGGTGCCGATCTGGCCCGGGCACCTGACGGCCAGTGGCGGGTGATGATGGACCGGACGGAGGCCCCGTCGGGCTTCGGTTACGCGCTGGCGAACCGGCAGATTCTGGAGCGGGTGTTCCCGGAATTGCTGCGCTCCGTCGGGGTCCGCCATGTCAGTGCCTTCTATCGTGACATGCGGGCCGGACTGCATGCCATCGCGCCGGGCGGCAAGGCGGAACCTCGGATCGTGCTGCTGACACCCGGCTTTCGCAACGAGGCCTATTTCGAGCATGCCTTCATGGCGCGCCATCTGGGCTGCACCCTGGCGGAGGCGGATGATCTGACGGTCCGTGGCGGTCACGTCTATCTGAAGACCCTGGACGGGCTGCAGCCTGTCGATGTCATCCTGCGCCGCACCGATACCGCCTGGTGTGATCCGCTGGAACTGCGCGGCGATTCCACGCTTGGCGTCGCCGGACTGGTTTCCGCTGCGCGACAGGGCAACGTCACCGTGGTCAACTCGCTGGGATCAGGCGTGGTCGAATCGCCGGGATTGATGCCCTTCCTGCCGGGTCTCTGCCAGCGCCTGCTGGGGGAGGAACTGAAGATGCCGTCCGTGGCCACCTGGTGGTGTGGTCAGCCCATGGAGCGGGAGCAGGTGCTGGCACAGCTCGACCGGCTGGTGGTCAAGCCCGCATTCCCCGCCGACAGGGGGGAGCCGGTCTTTGGACAGAGCATCACGCCCGCCGGACGGCAGACCATCGCGGAACGGATCCGCAGTCGCCCCGATCGCCACATCGGTCAGGAGTATGTGGGACTTTCCACGGCACCGACCTGGTCGAGTCACGGTCTTGAGCCCCGTTCCGCCATGCTGCGTGTCATGCTTTGCCGCAACAGCCGTGGGGGCTGGTCGGTCATGCCGGGCGGCATGGTCCGGGTTGCGCCCGACAGGCGCGGGCGCGTCGTGTCCATGCAGCAGGGTGGCGGCGCCAAGGATGTCTGGGTTCTGGGCGGCAACAGCCTCCCGGCCACGGCGGAGGGGGGCGGGACACATCGGGAAGTCACCGCGATCCGTCGCTCCGACGGCAACCTGCCGTCGCGCACGGCGGACAGTGTCTTCTGGCTGGGCCGTTACCAGCAGCGGGCGGAGGCGCAGGCCCTTCGGTTGCGTGGCGCACTGACCTGCATCGACGAAAGGCTGCTGCCACAGGCGACCGAGGCCGAGAAGGCGGTACTGCAGGGATTGCTGGCGGGGCACCTGGCACCCGGTGCCAGGACCGCGGATGCCCGCAAGCTGCTGGCCATGGCCGGTGAACGGGCCTTCAGCCCCGAAGTGCCGACCGGCCTGCACAACAGCATCGAGCAGCTGTACCGCAATGCCGGGAACCTGCGGGACAGGCTGTCCCAGGACAGCTGGCTTGCGGTGGATCGGGTGCGTCAGGCGCTGCAGGCTGCCGAGCGGGCGCCAGGGCGACAGAACCTGCTGCTGCCCCGCCTCGACGACATCATCTATGCGCTGCGGGCGCTTGGCGGTGCACTGAACGATACCATGAGCCGGGGCTATGGCTGGCGCTTTCATGATCTGGGTCGATGGCTGGAGCGTGCGCAGCAGAGCGTGGACCTGATTGCCGCGACGCTGCTGCGCCAGGACGGCGACAACGCGCTGGTTCTGAATGCCCTGCTGGACATCAGTGACTGCGCCGTGACCTACCGCGCCCGCTATCTGTCGGAGCCGGAATTGCTGCCGGTGCTCGACCTGCTGGTCGCCGATCTGGAGAGTCCCCGGTCCCTGGCGCACCAGCTGGAGAAGATGCGTGACCACGTGGAGGCCCTGTCACTGCTGCGGGGTCCCCTGCTGGGGGAGGATCAGAGGCTGGCGATCGCTGCGTTCTCCGCCGTTCGCACTGCGGATATCAATCAGCTGGCGACCTGGCACCCGGACGGCAGCTGGCCGCTGCTGGAACAGCTGGTCGAATATCTGCAGTCACAGCTCTACGCGCTGGGCAATGCCGTCTCCCAGCGTTATTTCAGTCATGTTGCCGGTCGTGGCGCACAAATTGCTATTGGTGGGTTTGGCACCGATCCTGAAGAGGATACGGATGACGATTCACCTGAGACGGATGAAGATGAGTCATGACTGAGGAAATGCTCTACCGGATCCGTCATCGGACGGCCTACAGATACGGCAGCCAGGTTCTGGTCTCGCAGAACCTGCTGCATCTGACGCCGCGCGAGACGCTGAACCAGCGCTGCCTGGAAAACAATATCCTGATCCTGCCCAGTCCGGCGGTGGCGCCTTCGTCTCGCACCGACATCTTCGGCAATATCGTGCAGAACTTCGACATCGACATCCCGCACAAGCGGTTCGAGGTGACATCGACAAGCCGTGTTGCGGTCCTGCCACCGTCCGTGCCCGACCCTGACGGCACGCCCGCATGGGATGCCGTGCCGGAGAGCATGCCGACCGGTCTCGATGCGGAACATCATCTGCTGTATGCCTATTCAGCGCGTGTTGAACCGCAATGGCTGGCCGCCGCGATCCGGGACTACGCCTCTCCGTCCTTCCCCGCCGACCGCCCGGTGCTGGCCGCGGCACTGGATCTGACACAGCGCATGTTTCGCGACTTTGCCTATGCGCCGGGCACGACGACCATCTCGACGCCGCTTTCGACAGTGCTCCGGACCCGCCGGGGTGTCTGCCAGGACTTCGCGCAATTGCTGATCGCCGCCTTCCGCTGCATGGGTCTGCCTGCGGGCTATGTCTCGGGCTATCTGGTGACGGAACCGCCGAAGGGGCAGGCGCGTCTGGTCGGCGCGGACCAGTCCCATGCCTGGGTCCGGCTGCATGTGCCGGGCTGGGGCTGGGTCGATCTTGATCCGACCAACGGCGTGCTTGCCGGACAGGGGCACATCACGGTTGCCTGGGGACGCGGATTCCGGGACGTGGTGCCGGTCAAGGGCGTGATCACCGGTGGCGGCGAACATGACCTGAAGGTCGAGGTCGATGTGATCCCGGAGTCGGAGATCGCCGAGACCGCTCATGCCAGATCCGGCGAAGCCAGTTCCAGCCGTCCCGACAGGGTCGCCTGAGGGGCGGACCCTTCGCCTCAGATCATTCCTTCGGCAGCCCCGCGAAGACCGCGCCGATGGCTTCCATCGCGGACGGGAAGGGCCTTGCACCGCTCATGTCGGTGATCGTGCCCCAGTTCGCCTTCAGGTCTTCGGGGGTGACGGCAGCGGACGGACCGAAATGGTGGCCCAGTCCCTCCACCATCTCCACCTTGCTGTAATAGCCCGCGCCGCATTCGATGATGTGGCCGGTTTCCTCGTTCTCCTCCGCCACGAACCAGCCGATGACCGGCGTGATCAGTTCCGGTTTCAGCGCCTCGAACACCTGATCGGGCACGATCCCCTTGGTCATGCGGGTGCCCGCGATCGGGGCCACGGTATGGACGGTGATGTTGCTCTTGCGGCCTTCCTGTTTCAGGGCATTCATCAGCCCGACCATGCCCAGCTTGGCCGCGCCATAGTTGGCCTGGCCGAAGTTGCCGAACATGCCGGCGGCGGAGGTCGTCATGACCACACGCCCATACCCACGTTCCTGCATCACCGGCCAGGCGGCATGGGTGCACCAGACCGCCCCCATCAGATGCACGTCGATGACGGCCTGGAAGTCGGGGGCATCAACCTTGGCGAAGGACTTGTCGCGCAGGATACCGGCATTGTTGATCAGGATGTCGACCTGACCCCAGGTATCGAGCGCGGTCTGGACGATGGACTTGCCGGTTTCCGGCGTGCCGACCGCGTCGTAGTTGGCGACCGCCTCGCCGCCTGCCGCCCTGATCTCCGCCACCACATCGTCTGCGGCCTTGCCGGAGCCACCGGTCCCATCGACACTGCCGCCCAGGTCATTGACCACGACCTTCGCGCCGCGGCTGGCCAGGAACAGGGCGTGGCTGCGGCCCAGGCCTGCGCCTGCACCGGTGACGATGGCAACACGGCCGTCATAGCGGATATCAGTCATTCTTCGTGTCCTCCCCAGGATTCGCGGCGCGTTCAACCAATGCGCGGATCTTCGGCGTTGCTGTGGTCCGTCGGCATCGGCGTCGCGGTCATGACCGTGACGCCATCCGGCGTGTTGAAACGGTGCCAGAGCCCCTGCGGCACGACAATGAACGATCCGGCAGTCAACTCATGCGTTTCAGGTCCATCGTCGGTCAGGATGGTGATTTCGGTCATGCCGTCGATCACCTGCACCAGTTCGTCGCCATTGCCATGACGTTCCCATTCCGTGTAGCCCTGATAGCTGCCTGCGAAGATCTGGCCGTTGTTGATGGCGCCCAGTCTGGCAAACGCGGTCGCCGCCGCGTCGCCATTCTCCGACGTGCGACCCTTGAAGAAGGGGCAATCTGCCAGGGCCTGTTTGATGTTGACAGGTGTTACCATCACTTCGTTTCCTCATCCTTGCGCAACTGGAATCGCTGCACCTTGCCTGTCTGAGTCTTCGGCAGTTCGGTGACAAATTCAACCGCGCGCGGATACTTGTAGGGGGCAATCTCTGCCTTCACATGGTCCTGCAGCGCTCTGGCCAGTTCCGGACCGGCTGCCGCCGTGTCCCGCGCCACGACAAAGGCCTTCACGATCTGGCCCCGTTCCGGATCCGGAGCCCCGATGACGGCGCATTCCGCGACAGCCGGATGCGTGAGCAGCATGGCCTCCACCTCCGGGCCGGAGATGTTGTAGCCCGCGGAGATGATCATGTCGTCAGTGCGCGCGGCATAGCGGAACCAGCCGTCCTGATCGACCAGATAACTGTCACCTGTCCGGTTCCAGCCGTCCCGCGCATAGGCCGCCTGCCGTTCCGGGTTGTCGAGGTAGCGCACGCCGGTCGGTCCCCGGACGGCGAGGTGCCCGACCACTCCGGGCGGGCAGTCATTGCCCTGGTCATCAACAACCTTCGCCTGAAAGCCGGGGATCGGTCGCCCTGTTGCCCCGGCCCGCATGTTCTCCGCCGTCTCGGCGATGAAGATGTGCAGCATCTCCGTCGATCCCAGCCCGTCGATGGTGCGGATGCCGGTCGCATCGTGCCAGCCTTGCCAGACCGGCGCAGGCAGGGTTTCCCCGGCGCTGACGCAGGTGTGCAGGCTGGACAGGTCGAAACGCTCCGCCAGCCCTGTCATGGCGCGATAGGCGGTCGGTGCGGTGAACAGGGTGGTGACGCGATGGTCCTGGATTGCCTGCAGCGTGCTCTCCGGGGTGAACTGTTCACTGAACAGCGTCGCCGCGCCTGCCGACATGGGGAAGGTCACCAGCGCCCCCAGCCCGAAGGTGAAGGCGATGGGCGGGCTGCCGGTGAAGATATCGTCAGGACCGGGCTTCAGCACCAGATCGGCGAAGGTGGCATTGATCGCCAGCACGTCGCGGTGAAAATGCATGCAGCCCTTGGGCTGTCCCGTGGTGCCGGAGGTGAAGGCGATCAGGCAGACATCGTCCGCCGCCGTATCCACGGCCTGGAAGGCATCCGGTCTGGTGGCCGCTGCCTGCTCCAGCTCATCCGGCGCGGACATGTCGCCTGCATAGTGGCGGACATGTTTCAGATGATGGCTCTCCGCCTGCGCCCGCGCCATCTCGTCGGCCAGCCGCCGGTCGCACAGCGCCACGGTGATCTCCGCCCGGTCGATCATGTAGGCCAGTTCCCGCCAGCGCAGCAGCGGCATGGTGGCCACCGCCACCGCCCCGGCCTTCATCACCGCGAACCAGCAGGCGACGAACATGGGCGTGTTGCCGCCCCGGATCAGCACCCGGTTGCCGGGCCGGACACCCAGGTCATCGACCAGCACATGTGCCAGCCGGTCCGCCTGCCGTTTCAGGTCCGCATAGGTCCAGACATGGTCGCGATACAGGCAGACCGGGCGGTTACCGAACCGGGCCGCGCCGCCATCCAGCAGCACCGCGCCGCAGTTCACCCGGTCGGGGATCGCGGCCAGCCCGGGCAGGCTGTCGAACGACATCTCGGGCCACTGGTCCTTCGGTGGCAGCATCCGGGCAGCGAAATCATCCTCATGCGCGCTGGGTCCCCCCGGCGCAGCGGCTGAGGGGGAGCGCGCATCAGGCATCGGCAGCCTCCAGCATCGCGGCCAGTCCTTCCGGCATCGGCATCTCGACCGAAACCTGTCTCGATGGTGGACCGGCGGTGCCGCTGGCATCGAAGGGGCGGACGAAATAGTCGTAGTGCAGGCCGCCCAGCACCGTGCGGTCGGTGTACTTGCTCGACTTCACGGCCTCGACGACCTCCGCGACCTCGCCATCGGTCGCGCGATAGACGTCGTAGCCGACGACGCCCGGCACCTTTGGCCAGGCAAGCTGGATCTGGCCTTCCGCGATGGTTGCGGTGAGGTCGCCATGTCCGTCAGGCCAGACCGGCAGCGGCCGGGACGGGTCGTCCGCCGGGGCCTGCCGCGCGCCCTTGGGCCAGAGGAAGCAATGCACTTCCTTGAAATTCTCGTCCAGTTGCTTGCAGACGTTGCAGTAGATGCAGTGGACGATGGCGTCCTGGCGTGACTGGCGCACCTTCAGCGGCCAGTCCGGGTCGGCCAGCAGTTGCCGCGCCATGCCGATGATGTCGGCCTTGCCGTCCTGCAGCAGTTGTTCTGCATCATCGGGGTCGGAGATCTTGCCGACGGAGATCACCGGCACATCGTGGCCCTTGGCGTTGATGAACTGCTTGATGGTGGCGGCCAGATGGGCGTGGGGCAGCGCCGGATACCAATTGCCCGGCATGCAGCGGTCCCCGGAATAGCCTGTGTAGGGATAGAGGGGATGCCCCTCCCGCGGTTGCGCATCCTCGAACTTGCCGCCGACCGACAGCGAGATGTAGTCGACCCCCGCCTGCGCCATCCGCAGCGCGATCAGCCGCGCCTCGTCCACCGTATAACCGTCCTTGATCGCTTCCTCCGCCAGGAAGCGGATGCCGACGGGAAAGTCGTGGCCGACATGGCGGCGCACCTCCGCCATCACCCGTCCGAACATGTGCAGCCGCCCCTCCAGCGTCTTGCCGGAGAAGGCGTCCTTGCGGCTGTTGCGACGGCTGAGGAAGGACGAAAGCGTATAGGCATGGGCGGAATGCAGCTCGACGCCGTCATATCCTGCCTCCCGCGCCCGCGCCGCCGCTGCGCCGAAGTCGGCGATGATCGCCTCGATCTGTTCCGTCGACAGGTCCTCGATCTTCTGGCGCCAGCCGGAGCGGGCGACCTTCATGAAGTGGATGATCTGAGGCACGACCTTCGAATCCGAGGCCCCGTGCACCGCCTCCGTCAGCTTCCGGTGGCCGGGGATGAAGCTGTCGTCGGAAATCCGCAGCAACGGCCCGGACTTGGAGCCATGGATGGCCATGGCCTCCACCACGATCAGCCCGACCTCACCCTCCGCATAGCGGCGGTAGCGGTCGATGATGTCGTCATTGACGTACCCATCCTCTCCCGACAGGCGGGTGACCATGGCGGGGACGGCGATGCGGTTGGGCAGCACCATGCCGTTGATGTCCAGCGGTTCGAGAAGTTTCATGTCATCGGTCTCCTGCCTCCGGTCCGTCGGCGGATCGCTGGTCGGCAACCCGTCAGGATGGTCGTTCGAGATGATCCTTCAGGTGGCCAAGCGCGTTGTGCAGCGCCTGTGCCTCGGTGTCGCTCAATCCCTCGAACAGCTCCGCGATCCAGGACGCGTGTGCGGGGGTCATCTGCCCGAATACCCGCTGTCCCTCCGCTGTCATGCGCACCACCTGGGCGCGACCGTCCTCGGGGTGCGGTGCCCGTTCCACCAGCCCTTCGTCCGCCAGCCGTGCAACCAGGCCCGTGATGTTTCCGGCGGACACCATCAGCCGCGCCGAGAGGCCGCTCATGGTCAGTCCCTCGGGTTCCCGGTCCAGCTGCGCCAGCACGTCGAAGCGGGGCAGGGTGGTCGAGAATTCCTCCCGCAGTCGTCCCCGGATGTCCTGTTCGATCCGCGTGGTGCAGGCCAGCATCCGCAGCCACAGGCGCGTTGCCAGCCGGTCATCCGGCACAGGCGATGCTGCAGGGGTTGGTGCGTCCCGTGTCTCCGATGCGAGGCCAGCTTCAGCCATCACGCCGTCTCGCCGCCATCGATGGCGATGGTCTGTCCGTTGATCCCGCCTGCCGCGGGCAGGGCCAGTTGCACGGCCATGGTGGCAATCTCGTCGGGCTGCACCAGCCGCTTCTGCGGGTTCATGGCGGCCAGATCGGCGCGGGCCTGTTCCTCCGTCCGGCCGGTCTTCTCCATGATGTTGCGCACGCTCTCCACCGTCATCGGGGTCTCGACGAAGCCCGGACAGATGGCGTTCACCGTCACCCCCTTGCGTGCCAGTTCGATGGCCAGCGCCCGGGTCAGTCCGACCACCGCATGCTTGGCCGCGCAATAGGAGGCAACGTAGGCATAGCCCTTCAGCCCGGACGTGGAGGCGATATTGATGATGCGCCCGGTCCCTGCCGCCAGCATGTCGCCGATAACCGCCTTGCTGCAGAGGAATGTGGAGCGGACATTGGCGTCCATCATGGCGCTGAAATGCGCCTCATCCATCTTCGCGAACGGCACGGCACCGGATGCGCCCGCATTGTTCACCAGCACGGTGATCGGACCCTGGGCTGCGACCGCTGCCGCAAAGGCGTCGGCGATCTGGTCCGCGTCGGTCAGGTCGGCCACGCCCTCGAACAGTTTCGCCTGGGCATGTCCGGCACGCAGTTCCGCCGCCGCGCCAGCCAGCCGCTCCGCATTGCGACCGACAATTGTCACCGATGCGCCCGCTTCCAGAAACGCCGCCGCGATGGCCAGGCCGATTCCCTGCGCCGCGCCGGTAACCAGGACATGCTGACCGCTCAGGGTTGCCGCATCCATCATCGATCCTCGTCCTCTGCAATAATACTTTAAGCTTAAAGTAAATCATGCGCCGCTCCCGCTCAAGGAAGTTCCGACGGCCAGGGAATCTGCCCTATAAGAAGCGCTGATCTGAATGGCGAGGGAGCGGACGGCAATGCGGGGATATTTCGGGATCGGGGTCTGGCAGTTCTCCAAGTTCATGAATGCCGGGAACCTGTTCCGCACGGCGCACGCGTTCGGTGCCAGCTTCGTCTACACCATCGATGCGGAGTTCAGTGCGAAGAGTGCGCCATCGGACACCTCGCGCTCCGCCAGCAACGTGCCCTGGTACGAATACGACAGTTTCGATGCCTTCGACCTGCCGCGCGGCTGTGCGCTGGTGGGGGTGGAACTGACCGACGACGCCATCGACCTGCCAAGGTTTCATCACCCGCTCGCCGCCGCCTATCTGATGGGGCCGGAGAAAGGCTCCCTTACCCCGGAGGTCATTGACCGCTGCGACCATGTCGTGCGGATTCCCACCGGGTTCTGCCTCAATGTCGCAACGGCGGGGGCGATCCTGATGTACGACCGCTGCCTGGTGCATGGCGGCTTCGGCGAGCGTGCAACGACATCGGTCAGCATGCCGCCGCCGCCGAAGGCCCATGCCCATGGCGGGCGGTTTTCGCGCAAGGGGCTGAAGGGCAAACCGCGCGGGGATGAGCAGGACGGGGAGAGCGGGACATGAGCGATGATCTGCTTGCGATGGTGCAGGGGCGCATGACGCCGCTGTCGGAGACCATGGGCATGGTGTTCACGAAGGTGGAACCGGACCTGATCGAGGCGGAGATGCTGGTGCGCCCGGACCTCTGCACCAAGCCTGCAATCCTGCATGGCGGCGCGATGATGGCGCTGGCCGACAACGTGGGCGCGGTGGGGACAGTGGTGAACCTGCCGCCCGGCACCACGACCACGACGATCGAGAGCAAGACCAACTTCCTGGCGGCAGTGCCGGAGGGCCAGAAGGCGATTGCCACCGCGATCCCGCTGCACCGGGGCAAGACCACGATGGTCTGGCAGACCACCATCCGGCGCGAAGACGGACGCACCGCAGCCATCGTCACCCAGACGCAACTGGTGCTGCAGGGGAAGTAGCTGCGGAGTCTGTCTGCTGACCGGTCCACCCCTCTCCCCCTCCCGACCACCCATTCAGGATAATTCCGTGGGTGGTCGGGAGGGGGAGAGGGGTGGACCGGTCAGCAGACAATCCGGGAGAGGGCTGACCGGGGTCGGCAAACGACCGGTCAGCGCTTGAGACCCGCCTTCTTCAGCCTTCCGTTGACACCTGTTCCCGTTCCACTGCGCGCCAGCCGATGTCGCGGCGGCAGAAGCCTTCCGGCCATTCGATCCGGTCGATGGCGTCATAGGCGCGTTCCTGGGCCTGCTGCACGGTCTTGCCCAGCGCTGTGACCCCGAGGACGCGTCCGCCGTTGGCGCGGAAGTTCATGCCGTCATCGCGGGTGCCGGCGTGGAAGATGGTGACACCCTCCACCAGCCCGGCATCGAACAGACCGCCGATGGCGCTGCCCTTCTCCACGTCACCGGGATAGCCCTCCGTCGCCATGACCACGGTCAGCGCGGCATCGTCATGCCAGCGCAGGTCGAAGCGGTCGAGCACCCCGTCCATGGTCGCGATCAGTGCGGCCATGAGGTCGGAGCGCAGGCGCACCATCAGGGCCTGGCATTCGGGGTCACCGAAGCGGATGTTGTATTCGATCAGCTTCGGCCCTTCCGCCGTGATCATCAGCCCGGCAAACAGGACACCACGGAACGGGCAGCCGTCCGCCGCCATGCCTGCGATGGTCGGACGGATGATCTCCGTCATCGTCCGCTCCACCATTTCCGGGGTCATCACCGGCGCGGGGGAATAGGCACCCATGCCGCCGGTGTTGGGACCGGTGTCGCCTTCTCCGACGGCCTTGTGATCCTGAGCCGTGGCCAGCGGCAGGGCATTCACCCCGTCGGTCAGAACGAAGAAGCTGGCTTCCTCGCCTTCCAGGAACTCCTCGACCACGACTTCCGCGCCTGCCGCGCCGAAGCGCCCGCCGAAGGCGTCGTCGATGGCGGTATTGGCTTCCTCGACGGTCATCGCCACCGTGACGCCCTTGCCTGCGGCCAGACCGTCGGCCTTCACGACAATGGGCGCGCCATGTTCCGCAACGTAGGCCCTGGCCGATGCCGCATCGCGGAAGCGACCGTAAACACCGGTCGGAATGTTGTGGCGTGCACAGAGATCCTTGGTGAACCCCTTCGACCCCTCCAGTTGCGCCGCGTTGGCGCGCGGGCCGAAGGCCCTGATCCCCGCTGCCTCCAGCGCATCGACCAGACCGTCCACCAGCGGTGCCTCCGGCCCCACCACCACCAGTTCGATCATCCGGTCCTGACAGAACGCGATCACCGCATCATGGTCGGCGATGTCCAGGTCGACGCATTCGGCATCCTGTGCGATGCCGCCATTGCCGGGCGCGCAATAGAGATTGCGCAGCAGGGGGGAAGACGCGAGCTTCCAGCAGAGCGCATGTTCCCGTCCGCCCGACCCGATTACCAGAACATCCATTTCAAGAGACTCCGCCTGTGGCACCTGTCAGGTTACGACCCTGCTCATACGTGCCTGCCCGGCATGTGGCAACCTGTGGCGGCGTCGCGTTGACGACAGGCTGTGCAGTTGCGAATGTAGCCGCCTCAACTGATGGACCGTGAACCATGATTCTCCTGCGCATCATCGGCTATCTGCTGCTGTTCCTGGCGATTGCCGCGCTGGGTGCCGAGATTCTGATGTCGGTTCAGGCCGGCGAATGGGCGTCACTGGCCGTTGGCGATGTCTGGGCCCAGGTCGACCGCGAGAGCATCGGTCTGGTGCAGGTGGGGCTGGAACGTTATGTCCATCCCTACCTGTTCGATCCGATCCTGCTGACCATTCTGCTCTGGCCCGCATGGCTGGTTGCCGGTGTTCCGGCACTCGTGATCCTGCTGCTCGCCCGCCGCCGCCGCCAGCGCCGGATGTTCACCTGACCGACACGGCGGAGAGCGACCGACAGCGCCGGACCCTCAGCCTGCTGCGGGCAAGTCCCTGGCACATGGATG
>Ga0070728_10001389_pt1 | contig 36531 bp, 30 predicted proteins | sample tdDd471_FD_66723 | JGI IMG/M metagenome (GOLD analysis project Ga0070728, IMG submission 66723) | Marine sediment microbial communities from the Atlantic coast under amendment with organic carbon and nitrate - tdDd47.1 | ecosystem: Environmental > Aquatic > Marine > Coastal > Sediment | place...
TGGGGTGCCGGTCCTTAGTAACATCGCCTCTAGCCTATTGCCTGAAATTGTTGAGAGGGCGTCGTGGGCACTTTACGGAATAATCGCCATCGGCATATTGGTTGCGTGCATATTTTTCCGGCGTCAGATTTTCGGCGTTTTAGCGCAGGTTTCATTGTTGCCGATTTTTTTGGCAGCTTTTTTTCTCGTAACCTTTTACCTAATAGCCGGGGGGCTATTTCAGATGACGACAGCTGAAATCGTAACCCAAGGTTCGGCCGTTCCTTCTTACGGTAGAATCGTTTCTGCGATTGCCCTGGCTTGGGCTGTTGGCATGGCTGCTCCGGGAGCGGGAGCGGGGATTGGGATTAGGGAGGCCGTCCTAATCCATGCCTTCGAAGGCCTCATGTCGCCTGAAATGATCATCCTCGCTGCAGTATTGTTTCGTATGGTGACAGTAGTTGGGGATATCCTATTATTTATCTTTGGAGCCAGCTTTTTTCGTCGGAATTAGATCGCTTCGGGGAAGGCGTCTTCCTTTTTCGATATCATAAAGGGGCCAAGAGCAAGATTTTGGAGGCCAGAATTTTCCAGCGTCCATAGCGCTTGCTCCAAGGTTGCTACCAACGGTTTCCCATGGACATTCATGCTGGTGTTGAGAACGCCGCCTATCCCTGTTTGTTTCTCAAAAGATTCAATAAGTCGATAGTAGGACGGATTAGCATTCTTAGTGAGAACTTGGGGGCGGAGGGTATGGTCTCCTTGGTGTAACGCAGCCCGCAAATGGTCTTTCCCCATATTTGAGGCCTTGAAAGCAGTAATCATATGAGGTGCGGGGGATTTTTCCGGTTTGTATCCAACTAGGTAATTTTGCGCCAAACGGTCAAGAATTGTCGGCGCGAACGGCATCCAGAAATCGCGGCACTTAATTTGGTCGTTGATGGCGTAAAAACTCTCTATGCGACCTGGATGGCCAAGAATAGAGCGGTTGCCTAATGCGCGGGCGCCCCATTCGTTGCGCCGACTAAAACGAGCAACGATCTCACCCGCTGCAAGCCGTGTCGCCGTCTCTTCATCAATATCAACGGGGCGTGTAACGTTAAACCGTTCGAAAACACGATGCTTCTTTAAAAAGGCCTCTACGTCCTCATCCTTATAGGCAAGACCGAGGTATAAACTGGTCAAGGGCTGAGTATTTCCGAGTTGGAGCGCCATCAGATCATAGGCAGCGCCGATTGCGTTTGATTCATCGCCACAAGATGGCAGAAAGTACACATCCTCGATTTCGGAAAGTGCTTGTATCTGCATGTTAAGCTTGATGTTCATGAACAACCCGCCGCCAGTTGCGATGCGTCGGATGCCGGTTTTCTGGATAACTTTCTGGACCCAGGCAAGAACCCGCTCTTCAATTAAATGCTGGGCTGCGGCCGCGAGGTTATCAAACCTTTCGCCTGGAGCTTCCTTACAAAGATACTGGTAAAACCAAATTGTATTCATTGACCCCTGAAAGCCCAGCCCGTCCTTTGAAAGGCTGATGATGGGATCATACAGTCGGCGATATGTGTCTAAATAGTAGTCCTTGGCATAAGGGGCGAGCCCCATGACTTTGTACTCATGCTCAAGCTCCCGCATGCCAAGAAAGCGGGTTGTTCCGGAATAGACGGCACCCAGCGACGCACTTTCGCCGGTCCTGCCGAGCCGTTCCCATCGCCCCTTTTCGTCGATTTTTGTTACTGTAGCACTCAGTCCATCACCGCTTCCGTCTGCCGTAAAAACTAGGCAAGGCTTTCCGTCATTGGGAACGAGCGAATGGTAAGCGGCCCGTGCATGACAAAGATGGTGATCGTGAAAATGCAGCTGCACCCGATCAAGCTTATGCGCATCAAGATTACGCTTTAGCTCAGCTAGTCCTTCATCAACGAGCTTTCGTTGCAGTCCTTGCCGCAGTAACCGGTAGAGCGGTGGTGCTGTTTTTCGAAGGATAGAGTTGGCGAAGTCCTTAGCCGTTCGGTTCGCCTTCCTCTCTTGGTGTTGGGTGCGGTTACCTTGTAGATGTGCATAACACCTTGCAGGAAAGATGCTCGTGCCAGCGATTGCAACATCTGTAATGTCTTCGATTTTTTTTCCAGATTGTGCTAGGAGCGCATTAATAGCCTCGCCTGGAAATACAGCGGAATTTTTAATTCCATCAATTTTTTCCTGGCTCAATACACCTAGGATCTCACCGTTCTCAGCAACCGTAGCCGTAGCGTTGTGTCCAAGATGTAGGGCGAGAATGGTCATTGGCCATCTGTCTCACTATTCCGATTATGGAAATTTGAGTTGGCGAGAATGATAGTGGAAACGACTACAAAAACCATTTGCCACCAGGCAGACCAGATAGAGAAATTGAATAGCGAAGAAACCCAAAACCCGCCGAAAACAGACATAACAGCGAGATAGCCTTTTTGAAAGTTTGCCAGATATTTCTTTAAGATGAGAAAGGCTGACAGAAGAACAGTACCCATCAATGATAAAACGCCAAATACGCCAGTCTCGGCAAGCACCTCGACAATCCAGTTATGAGGGTGTCCCGGTAGAGGCGGGTATTCTTTTGCAATGGTGAAAGATTCAATATGGTTGATGGCGAAATTAGCTGTGTTGATGCCCCACCCAAACCACGGTTTCACCTCGGCCAAATTGATGGTGTTCATCCAAATAATCTGGCGATGGGGATCAATAAGCCAGGGCGGCAGAATGGGGTCAAACGGTACGGGAGGTGAGGTGTATCTTGCCGCCAGATATGACAGGGCGCCGGCGATTCCAAGTCCAACGACACTCCAAAGCCCGATCAGAATCATTTTGTTTCTGTATCGAAAGCCGATTAGCAATACAAAAATAAGAAATGCCGCCAATAATCCGGCGATAGCCGAGCGGCTTTCCAATAGAACAAAATAACCAGGCAGGAGAAGGACAATTCCAAAGGCCATGATCCGCCAGCGGTTTCCAAGAGCTAGTCCGCCCCAAACCAGGAGAGGAGCAAACAAGACACTGGCCGAAGCATATCGTTTGAAGAAGAGTTTGCCATAGTGTTTTTCCATAAGGTCATAGCCTTTGATTTGGGCGATTACCTCAGGAAAGAACACCATCGTAATGGTCGACAAAAAATAAGCGAAAAATAAGCCAATGATTATTGTCTTCAACTGCAACCGAAGCAATTGAGGGCGGTTATTCAAAAAGTCATACAAGAGAATGCCGACAACGGTGAAAAGAATCATCCTGATGACAACTGAAATTGATTCCCCAACATCAAGAGACATGATGGTTCCCGGAGCCCAGGCCGCAAAAGTAAAGATGATTGCGATGCCGATTGGGGATCTAAGAAACTTCCGGAGCGCTTCAACATTTGCCTCCCATCCGTTTAGGAAGGCGGCTAGGAGAATGCCGATCCCCCCAAAAACAGCGAACGTAACGGGCCCAACAACCAAGCATGGTAGGCTTGCGACGACCATGATGGAGGCTATAGCTTCCGCCCGGTGACGCCAGTTTCCAGCACTGATAGAGTTTTCGGTTTCTGTGGCAGTCATAATGATCCAAAGCGGCCCAAGTCGGATGGTGTGAGCTCTGTATAATCACTCAAGTTATATATGTCATGAGAAGAGATTACTTTTTTGTCGCCACTGTTTCGACTGGTATATACGGGCAAGGCATGGTTTTGTTTCGAAAAATCTATTGAGTTCAAAGGTACGATGAAAACTGATCCCAAGATCGCGATTGTTTGTGCTGCCGACGCCAATTATTTCAATTTATTGAAAGGCCTCATTGAGTCAGTGGACCCATTTCTAAAGCGACGGGATGCTACACTTTGCGTCCTTGATCTGGGGCTGGATGCCGATCATCTGGAATGGATTAAAAATCGCGCCAGTCAAATTGTTGCGGCGGACTGGGATATTGATTTTAGCTGGCAAAATGAAGCTCCTGGCTACTTTCGAGCTATGACGGCCAGGCCCTTTTTGCCGAAGCACTTCCCTGGTTATGATGTTTATCTTTGGATTGACTCCGATGCTTGGGTCCAGAATGATTTAGCGTTAGATATTTATGTAAGGGCTGCATTAAAAGGTAAATTGCCTATCACCCCAGAGATCGACCGAAGTTATTGGACCATGGCAAAAAGGCCAAAAATGTTTGGCTGGGATCAGAACTTCAAGGCATATAAGTTCTGTTTTGGTTTCAGGGTTGCTAATAGGCTCGCCCGCAATCCAATTCTAAATTCAGGCGTTTTTGCGCTTCGCCATGACGCGCCGCATTGGGGGCTTTGGCAGTCGGCCCTTACTCGGGCAATACAGGGTAAGAAAAAAGCGCCAGATATTTCCGCGCTCCCATTTAAGCTTATGGAGCAGACAGCCCTTAATTTCATTGTTTTTGCCGATAACGCTCCGGTCACTCTTTTGCCAGCGACGTATAACTGGTTTTGTGGCAAGGGTACGCCGATGCTAGACCATAAAGAGTGCAAGCTGGTTGAGCCAAATGAGCCGCACCAGGAAATTGGTGTCGTTCATATGGCGGGTGATCGTATTCATGAAAGAGCCTTTTGTCTTGAAACGACACAAGGCGGCATCTGTGAAACCAAGGTAACCTTCGAAGCAATCAAGGCCCTTGGAGCGGGGTAATAGCAGGACGTTTTGAGCCCAAGCTCTATGTCCGCCAATGTATGTTTTATCTGACAATTTGCCTGTAAAGATTTTCGTATTGTCTGACCATCGTATCGATGGGGAACCGTTCGATAATCTGTTGTCGGGCTTTTTCTCCCAGAATGGTGCGTTCCGAATGCGGCATTTGACAGAACTCTAAGACTGCGCTGGAGAGTGCCTCTGGATTGGACGGTGGTATAGTTTTTCCGGTTTCACCAATCATTCTAAAGCTATCGCCGACATCGGTTGCGATACAAGGAACACCGGATGCCATCCCCTCTCCAATCACGTTGGGTGCTCCTTCCCCATATGCCGAACAAAGCACTAAAAAATCAAAGGCGGGATAAATTGACGTCATATCCGAACGCATGCCCAAGAGATGGCACCGGCCTTTTAAAGAAGGCGATGAAAGCTTTTCGGCGAAGAAAGGATGATCTGGATTTACCTTATCGCCGTACAGTACGAAATGGACCTTTTCGTTCTGTTGGCAGATAGTTTTTGCTGCGCTTAGAAGAGTTTGATGGTCTTTCTGTGGATCAAGGCGCGCTACATTCCCTACGATAATGGCGTCATCGGGAAGGCCTAGTTCTTCTTGTAATCGTGCTCGTGCCGTCTTGTCAGGCCTAAAGTGCTCGAAATCAAAGCCATTTGGAATGATTTCAAATTTTGTGTCAACATACCCCATGTTTATGTGGGCGCCTTTTGCCGCATAGGAGCCGCAAATAATTTTGGTCGGTATGATCTTGGATAGTAAGGCGCAACTCCATGCAGTAAAGATGGTCAGTTTTTTGCTATGCTTATTACTTAACGTGCTTTGCCTGATATTCCATACTACTTTTGCGTTAGATTTGAGTTTTGCGGCAATCCCACCAACCAAATCGGCATGGTACATCCAAGTTTGGACAATATCGGCTTTCTTATATGAGGGATGGGTGAGCAATCGCAACAAGGTTCCCGGGCTGGGTAGGCCGTCCCTCCGTATGCCGAGAGAATGGACGGGGATTCCAAGAGCCTCGATTTCGCTGGCGACTGGGCCTTTATTGGTTAGACACAGTACATAATGGGCGAAAGTGTTGGAATCCATAAGCTTTAGATTGCGTAAAAGAACGCCTTCCGCCCCCCCTGTATTTAGGCCAGTTATTATGTGGAGAATTTTTATTTTTTTCATTTGCGCGTCACATGTGCTCAGAAATTGAGCTAAACCCAAACCCTATCCATTGGAGTTTCTTGAACTGGATGAATAGAGTCTCCTGTAGAGAAAAGCAATCCCCCCAATATGGACAAGATTGATCGCAGCAATCGGAGCAAGGAAGCCGATAAAAGGATAGAGAACTGGAATTAAAAAGAGCTTGGCGGTCAATTCGATCGCTGAGATTTTAATAAGTGGCCGCAGACGGACGAGGGCATAACAATAAATTGCGGGCAGTCGTGCTGAGACAAGCCAAAAGATGGCGCCGCCAGAAAGCCAAAACGCCCAAGGGTCGGAGGGAGTATTCTCAGCTCCTACCCAAAGCTTAACGATGGCCGGTCCGAAAAGTGCATATCCTAGGCCTGCGAGGAAGGCGACTCCAGCCATCCAGTTTGTGCCGGATTTGAAAATACGATCTAATCGACCCGATTGGTTTTTTGTATCCATATGGATGAGATAGGGAAGGAGAGTTTCCGGTAGACGCCACAGCATCTGTATCCCCACATCGGCAATCTTCCATACAAGAATGAAATCTGCGACGATTTCTGGACCTCCCAATGCGCCAAGAATGAGGGCGTCACCTTGTAAAAAAGTCAGCAGGATGATGCCGTAAACTGCGTATCCCAATCCCATCCGCCCCCCGAGACGTGACAAGAGCCGCAGGCTCTTTCGGGAAGGGGGTTGCGGCTGAATACGATAATTCCTGACGAGCCGCCAACTGATGATTTTCGCAACAAGCGTCCCTAGAAAATAGGCGAACAGAACTCCCGCCTCGCCTCCATCCAAGTAGAGGGCGGCCAGGGTGAAGATGAAGAATGCAACGGTACCGACAAGTGATAAAATATTGGCGATAGCCTGTTTGCCAATGGCCATAAGAAGATTTCGGTCATTGTTGAGGTCGTATAGAACCAAAAGGTAAAGGGTGCCTGCTATGCCCATCCCTATGATCGTAGAATCCGCGACTAGACTCGGGTCAAAAATTAATGCTTTACCAAGCCAGGCGACGAAGCTTACTAAGCAGCCAACAAATAGGGCGTATAAAACAAGAAGTGTTCGGGTGAGGCCATAACAATGCTCTAATTCTCGATGCTCATCATTGGCGGAAAATTCCCCCATCAACCGCATTCCTCCCGAGGTGGCCCAGGTAATGCCGATACTTAAATAATTAATAATACCAAGAATCAGCATTAGGATGCCGAAATGATACTTTCCGAGAGAGTCAAGGTAGAGCGGTATAAGGATTACTTGAGCAATAATATTGGCGGCAATGCCCGTATATGCGGTGATTACGCTTTTTATAAAGTCTGGGTTATTTCGCAGTTTGTTTCTAATACTGCCAAGCGTGGTTCCAATTGAGCCCATTGAGCCTAGTCCATGGCCACTGATGATTGAAATAAATGAAGAGCGTAGAGCTTTGCAATCAGAATTGCAGGGGTGCCCTGGTTTGCATCAAAGGATTTTTTTAACCGTTTCACTGCCTCACGATCAAGAAGGCCCGATAAGTCTTGGAAGCTATTGAAAGCATCGTCAACGCGTGTTTTCCATGCTCCTTTCAGTACAGCTTCCTCCTGAATGTGATATCCAAAACCTCTTTTGGGAGCGTAAAGGATGTCTTTGGGCAAGCGCGACTCTAATGCTTTCTTGAGAAATAATTTGTTCTGCCCATTAAACAGGCTGGGGCGGACCTTTAGGGAATAAGGTAGAGATAAAGCTAAGGAAATGAGCTCATCATCTAGAAAGGGGCAGCGCATCTCTATGCCGTGGGCCATTGCAGGTAAATCACTGGCGATGGTGACAGCATGTGCATTTTCTAGCATTAGACCTAAGTAAGCTGCTTCATCAATATAGGACCTAGGTGATGAAGATTTGAACCAGGGGCTAATCCAGTCATGAATAATCGTGTTAGGGCGGGTTTCTAGAGCCGCTCCATGAAAAATTTTTGGCCAGAGCTCCATAGCCTCGGATCGATAGAGTGCCTCTTTTCGATGCCCATTTTTGGCGCCGAGTGCGAGGAAGCTTTCTTTTAACATTGATGGGGGGATCGTGGTTGATAGCGCTTTAAGCAAGGGCTTTCCAAAGCTTGGTATCATATCGCCAATAAGTGAAAGAAGCGCCAATCTGTTGAAACCAGTGTAGCCGTAAAATACTTCATCGGCACCATGCCCAGACAAAACAACCTTGATACCGTCTTGCCGGATATGCTGACAGAGTGAATAGGTATGCGTCAGGGGAAGGGCCATGATTGGTTCGCCTAGTTGAGATAAAAGACTCTCAAACTGGCGATGTTGTTCTTCAGGATCGAAATAGAACTCTTTGTGCTCGGTCTCCAGTAAGCTGGCTACCTTCCGAGCTTGAATAAGTTCCGGATCATCTTGGTCCCGGCCAAAGGCATAGGTCCGAATTTTTTTTGCTCCCTGGCGCTTCATCGAATCGACGATAGCCGATGAGTCGACACCCCCTGAAAGTAGAGCGGCGACTTCAACATCGGCAACCATCCGCCGGGCCACGGATTGATCCAAGACCTGCAGGAGATCATCTTGACTGAATGCGCGAGTTTCAAAGCTCGGATGCCAGTAGGGTCGAATCTGCTCAATGTGGCCGTTCTTGACTTTCAGCAGGTGGCCCGGTGGTAACCGGCGGATATGTTGGAAGATGGTATATGGGTCGGGAATATGGCGGAGATTGCGAAGCAAATACAAACCGACGGCCGTCGGGTCGATTGTCCGATTAACATGGGGGTGGCTGAGGAGTGAGGGTATTTCCGATGCGAAAGCGAAGCCGTCTGGTGTCTCTGAATAGAAAAAGGGTTTTTTTCCGAAACGATCCCGGCAGCAAAAAAGTTCTCTTGTCTTTTCGTCGAAAATGGCAAACGCAAACATCCCCTTTAGGTGATTAACACAATTTTCTCCCAAATCTTCATATAGATGGAGGATGACCTCAGAATCACTGTTCGTCTTGAATCTATGGCCTTTGGCTTCAAGGCCTGCGCGTAATTCCTTGTGGTTATAAATTTCCCCATTGCAGACCAAAGAAAGAGATTTGGTTTCGTTGAATAGAGGCTGATTTGCTGCTGGGGTGAGGTCGATAATACTTAGGCGGGTGTGGGCGAGACCCAATGAATGATGGTCGTTCACCCATAGGCCATTGGCGTCTGGCCCACGATGTTCCAGCGCCGAGGCCATCTGTGCAAGAACAGTGTTCTCTACCTTTCCGGGGGAATGGGTCGCAATGCCTGCTATGCCGCACATCGTTAGCCAAACCGCCTTATCAGACCGAGTTTCTTGGCAATACTGACGACCTTCATGGTGTTTTTGCCACCAAATAGAATCAATAGAAGACTGGCTATGGACTCAATCGGGATGGCCAGCCGAGCTCCGTCTCGCCAAATACTCAAAGCTCTCCTTTCGTTTGCCATTGAGGCAAAGACCGCTTGGCGAAGTTTTCGTTTTGAATAGAAAATGGGTGCAATCTGGCTGTAATCGTCGCCAAATTCTTCAAATACTAAATCGTAGCATTGTGCGAGTTGCTTCGCCTTTTCCGGCTTGTGATAGGACGCTGTAAGGGAGGAACCCTGGTCAATTTTGTAAATGCGTAAGATTTTGGACGAGATCCACAATGGGGCGCTTCGCGCATAATCCAGGTAGGTATAGAGTTCGCAAGGGACACTCATCTTGGAATCGAAGTACCCCCCTTTGTCCCGGACGGCGTCGCCCCTAAAAATGGGTAGGTATTCACCGGTACGATGCTCTTTTAGAATATCTTCATAGGTGAAATTGCCTGTGTAGTTTGGGTAGGAGACTGTTGTGTCGCCATCTTGTGTTTTGCACGCGCTGAAGCAAATGGGACTCTCTTTGGGCCAGCCTTGGAGGCAATCTTGCAAAACCTCAGGCCACTCCGGAACAAAAATATCATCCGCGTCTAGAATAGTCACAACGTCACCTTTTGAGTAGGAAACGCCGAGGTTGACCGCGGCACACTTTCCCCTGTTAGGCGATTGGGTAATCAATTGAACCTCGGGGTAAGCCGAGACGACCATTCTTAATGCCGCACCGTCTTGGCTGCCGTCATCAACGACAAACACTTCAAGCTCTATTGTCGCTGGCCGTGTTGCTGACACGACGCTCTCTATCGTTGCGCCGATGGTTTCATGTGCATTATATGCCGGAATGATTACCGAAAATTTCATGCGGATGTTGTGAACTCCGACTGAAAGAGTTCTACGCTTTTTGTCGACGCCAGCTTAATCATGTCTCGATCTAGCGCATAGGAGATCATTGATTGGGCCAGAGCGTTTTCGAACTCGGAAGTATCAGTTTCCAATAGTTTCGTTTGAACTTTTTCTATGCTTGAAAAAAGCGGGGAAGGCGTTGTGTCATTCCAGATCGATAGCGGTGGATGAAGCAGTATGCCGTTTTCCCCGGTTTTGACCATCTCTCGTATGGCGTAAACATCGGTCGCTATTATTGGCAGGCCATGGGCAAGAGCTTCTAGAACCACCATGCCAAAGGAATCGAAATAGGTTGGGTGCACAAAAACATCGGCGTGGGCCATAAACCTTTCCGAGATTTCGCTACGACTATAATTGGCCTCGTGAACCGTTATGCCTGGCGTGGCTGCGCATTCTTCTGTTAATTCAGGGGGCAAATATGTTACGAGGTCCAGGTGAGACATTGGTGCGGCTTCGCGGACTTTTTTAAAGGCCCTTAGAAGCGCCCTCCCTCCCTTAATTTCAAACTGGGTGGAAACAAAAAGAAATCGGCACTCCTCTCTATCGGTTGCCGAATTGGAGGGAGACGCTGTTATCTGAGGATAAACAACGACGGCCTTCTCGCCTGCGATCGGCCCGTATTCGCGAAGCACCCCACCTCGACAGGCTTCGCTCAGGCAGCGAATTTGGAGACACCGGGAGCTTTCCAGGATCGTGCGGATAAAGGGGCGATAGATATTTACCGCAAAAGGGTTATAGGCCGTAAATGCATAGGGGTTATCGATATCCGTAATGAACGGACCGTTAAGTGCGAGCCCTCCCCAAATATAGAGAGGAGAGTTTTTAGGAGTGTCACTAGGTCTCAGTTTGATATTTAGCAGTGGTATCCGTGTTTTCCATGAAGGACGGGCTGGGGTTAGCGATTGCTGCTTCGTAACTTGATCCCCTTTCCGGAGATGGGCCATTTCGGGGTTGGCAATTTCACCATTCCACCTTGCAATGGTATCAAGTTGCCGATCCCTTAAATAACTATGGGGATAAAAGAAAATGGCCTCATTATTGTTGTGTCTTTTTCGAAATATGTCGAGTGAGAATATGGCTCTCATCATCGATCCAAGCGCAGGAATAACGCGGTTAAATCCGATCTGGGCCCCGCAAACCAGCGTAAAAAGAAGGACCGTATGTCCAAAGCCTGTTCCGCTTCGGACAAGGTTAAACATGAAGATGAAGGAGTAAAATGAAAGCGCAAGAACTGCAAAATTACTGTCAGAGTTCCATAAAGCGTGTGTATTCCAGGCTAAGAAACGACCGAGTAAGAAGGTCAGTACAACAGCAACAATCAATCCAAATCCGAAGATAAAATCCACAATGAAGGAAATGGGGATGGCTGTTGATGGAAAAGCGCCTTCAAAGTAGTGCGGATAGAGCCATTGAAGTTCGTCAAGCCCGCCATAAACTAAGGGTTTGCTAGCCCATACTGCCCTGGGCACCAGGCTGAGACCAAGATTAAATGCCCAGCTGATCCCGTAATCTACACCAGTCAGCAAGTCAGGCCAGGACGCCTTCCTGAGAAAATGAGCTAAGTGCTCAATACCCTCAAAGCTAGTTGAAATAAGATGAAGGTGGAACTTTATCAACGTTTCATAAAGCAGCTTAGCAAGATTATTAATCAGGGCGTCATTCTGATTGAGATAATCTCCAACCCTCCGTATGACCTCAAACAAACCAGAGGCGAATACTGTGCCCAGAACGCCACAAAGTCCAAGAGGCCACCACTTTGGATTTCTAATCACGATCATTAGTGTTAGTGCTAAGGCAATCGCCGAAATGAACCGTCGTGAGAAAAACAGCTCTGTCGCCCCCAGGGCGAGAAGAATCAGAAGCGCAAATACGAAGAGTCGTGGTAGCGATAGAGGGGTGGTGAATTGGTTGGCAAGATAAGCGATATAGACGATACCGGAATAGAGAACAAAGTCAGGTAGGACCCAGATTATTCCGATCCCGGCCCGCGCTTTGAATAGCTCATCCCCGGCCAAATCATTGGGATTTGGAAGAGCCAGCATTAAGCCCGCGACGGCAAGAACGATGAGCCCGGCGAAGGAAACGAGTAGGCGCTTTTCGGATGGTTTGTCTCTTTCGTTTGATGAGGCAGTACTAATTGAAGTTGTGCGATACCCTGCGTAGGCAACACCCCAAAACCCGAGCGATAAAATCAGCGCTTGAGCAAGGGCAATCTCAGAAAGGGGCTTTGTCGCCCCTGTAATAATAGTTTGTGGGGTTACTAAGCCATCATTGATCAGCCAGGCTCGAAAAGGAAAAGCAGCGGCCCAAATGAGTGAAAAGTACCAAAAATGGTTTAAAACTATTTTGGCAGTAGGCGTACGCCTAACTTCCATAATTAGCAGGGTGATAGGTATTGCGATACTGGTAAGGAGCGCCAAATCAAACATGGCAAGTTTCATTTGTTAGTTTCAGATGGTTTATCTGCCGGTTAATAACGTTTTTTTCGGAGTATAGGTCTATTGCTCTGCGTCGACCATTCTCTCCCATTGTTGTGCGCATTTTCTCATCAGAAACCAATAAGGTAAGGCGTTGTGATAGCGCTTCTACGTTCCCAAGAGGTGTTAAGAAACCGGTTTTGCCGTCGATGACCTCTTCCCGACTGCCCCGAATATTTGTGGCGACAACTGGTAGACCTGAGGCCATGCCTTCGATGATTGATCGTGGCATTCCTTCTCGGTGAGATGGCAGCGTAAAAATATCGGCGATCTTCATAAGATCGTCTACGTCGGTACGATATCCTAAAAATGAAATTTTTCCCGATAGTGCCGGGTCGCTTTTAAGATTTTCTATGGCTTGATCAATAGAACTTGCATGGTCGCTTTCAAGGCGACTGCCAACAACCCATAGCTTAGCCCTAACCGATTTCATGGCTTGAAAAAGTTCGAGATATCCTTTTTCGGCAACCAGCCTACCAACCATCAAAATTACAACATCGTCGCTGTTGGCCCCCAATGCTTCTCTTTTGATTTGTCGCTCTGTTATGTCGTTGAACGGCTGAAAACGGTTAATGTCAACACCGTTGCCTATGGCCATTATATCTTTGCAAAAACCAAATCTTTTAGCGGTTTCGGCGTCTTCTTCAGCTTGGGTAAACAGAACGTCGGTAAATCTTCCGCCCAACCATTCAAGAGCAATAAATATGGACCGCAGCCAAAATGACTGGTTTTCATGGAAATAAAAGCCGTGGGCCGTATAGACGATTTTGGGAACGCCCACCCTTGCGGCGGCCAGCCGTCCGATCAAAGCTGCAATTGGCGTGTGGACATGAACAATATCGAAGCGTTCATTCCGGAATAGACGAACCAGACGACGGTAAGCCTTAAAATGACTTAGGATGTCGTAATTCCGTTTGAACTCAACCGTTTCTACTCGAAATCCCTTTTCGCGTATGGCGGCCAGTTTTGGACCATCGGCGCAAACTCCGATAACCTCATGACCCTCATTCCGCATACCCTCCATCAAAGGCAGCAGGAAGTGACGCATCGTGAAGTCCACAGATGCTAATTGGCATATTTTCATTTGTTGCTTAACCAATGGTCATGCCAACTTTGAAACATTAAAATAGCCCAAAGGGCGTATTGGTGGTTTCGTGTCCCTGACAGGTGTTGCCGCCATGCCGTGCGAATGGGACCGGGATTGAAATAGCCGTCTTCCTTGAGCCTTTTTTCGGACAATAGCGATTCGGCCCAGTCTTGTAAGGGGCCTCGCAGCCAATGGCCGATGGGCGCTCCGAACCCCATTTTGGGTCTCTCGATCAAATCTTTGGGGACATGCTGGTATAATATGTTCCTTAGAATATTCTTCCCGGCCCCTTTTTGCACCAGGAGTGATCGGGGCAAAGCCCAGGCGAATTCGACAATCCGATGATCAAGCAGTGGCACTCTGGCTTCGAGTGAATAGGCCATGCTTGCCCTATCAACCTTGGTGAGAATATCGTCAGGGAGATAAGTCAGCATGTCCAGAAGTTGCATTCGTCCGACAGAATCTGGTCGATCCTGTGAAATTGTCTCGTCCCAAAGAATGCCTTGATGTTCTGAAGCCGATGGAACGATTTTTTCCGGATGGGGCCACTGGCTAACAAGGCGACGATAGATAGTATTTAGATCATTTGCATCAACAATACCCGCAAGTTTGTGAACTTTGTCGCCGAATTGAGGTGAAGAAAACTTAGATGGGATCATTTGGCTGATCCGATCCCAATTTTCCGGGGAGACGGCTGTCATCATGGCCTTTCCTGCGGAGCGGAAAGAGCGAGGAAAGGGATGCATGGCTTTCCAAATTCGGTTTGTCCAGAAGTAACGGTTATAGCCAGCAAAGACTTCGTCACCGCCATCGCCGGATAATGCCACGGTGACGTATTTTCGGGTCATCTTGGAAAGAAGAAGTGTTGGTAACTGGGATGAGTCTGCAAAAGGTTCATCATACCAGGCAGGAAGCTTGGGGATCAGATTGAGGGCTTGATCAGATGTAACGTATAGCTCTGTGTGTTCGGTTCCTAAATGCTTTGCAACGGCCTTTGCGTGGGTTGCCTCATTGTATTGATCTTCGTAGAAGCCAATGGAGAAACTACGCACTGGCTGTGCGCTTACTTTTTGCATCAATGCGACGACAAGCGAGGAGTCGACACCGCCAGATAGAAAAGCGCCTAATGGAACGTCAGAGATAAGGCGTTGGCTGACGGCGTCGGTTAGCAATTCTTCCAGTCGTTTCTCAACCTCCAGAGGGCTCTCCTTATTTGGGGACCGCCAGCCTTGGGCGGCAAGAGCCCTGGCGTCCCAATAACGTTCAACCGTTGGCTCTCCAGAATATGGAATAGTGAGGATGGTTCCGGGTTCTAACTTGCGGACTTTATTGAAGATAGTGAAAGGAGCAGGGATGTAGGCATGGCGCAGATAATTAATCAGGACATCGTGATCAACATTGTCATCGAAGGCATGATATTTCATGAGGGCTTTAAGTTGAGAGCCGAACAAGAAGGTATTGCCGTAGCGACCCCAGTACAACGGTTTGATTCCCAAACGATCACGGACCAGGGTGACGCATTTATTTTTTTTATCCCATAAGGCGAAGGCAAACATGCCAATACATTTTTCGACTGTTGCGCCGACCCCCCAAGTGGCGCAAGCGGCAAGCAGGACGGCCGTATCACTTCCTCCTTTGACAGTGATGCCGCTATTGCTCAGTTCTTCGGCAATTCTTCGAAAATTATAGATCTCTCCGTTGTAGGCAATCATATAGCGGCCACACGCCGAAGCCATTGGCTGGTGCCCGAGGGGGGAACAATCGATGATCGCTAAGCGTTGATGGCTGAGGGCGATGCCGGATTGGGCGTCAACCCAAACCCCTGAATCGTCAGGACCACGATGAGATTGAACCTCTGCCATTGCTTGAGCATTATCCTCAAGCGCCAGTTCGGTCATCTCACCCTGCCGGTTAAATATTCCGGCGATACCACACACCTAGGAAGCTCCTTCTCGTGGACTGGAAACGGATACGTCGGACTTTCCTTCTGTAAGGTTGGGAGCCCATTTTCTTACGATCATTGCTGCGGAAAGGGATGCCATAACTATGAGAAATGGTTCAATAGGAAGCCGGTAGCGTATCGAGCCAATAGTTACCATGTGGATAGCCGTTAAATATCCAGCAAACAGCAAAAATGGGGCGTAGTTTCGCCAATTAGCAATGCCTGTTTTAAGAAGGGTTGCAATAGATAAGAGTAAAACGACGCCATAGCTCATCAATGAAACGGCAATATAAAGAGGTTTGTTGTATTGGGGGGCATAAGGCCACAATCGCCAGAATCTAACGAATTTCTTTCCTGCGAGTTCAACAAATCGGCCTGGGTTTTCCTTAATGAAATCGAATGCGGCCGCCTTCATCGCATTATTGCGTTCGATTGGACCCCTGATATGGGAGAAAATTGACAAATCCATATCGTCGTTTGGTCCCCCGTATGCCACACCTCCTCCAGATTTATTCATCGGGTTGTTTCCTGAATACAAAACTATCCCGTCTCCAAGGCTAAGCCTGACAAAAGTGTGATACTTGGCATTATTATGTACCCACCAGGGCGCCATAAGCACCACGTAAACTAACGCGTAAACGCCGACCCTCTGAAGAGCCTTTGGGATAGTTTCTTTATGGACGACCAGTGAAAATGTGAGCAAAAGAATTGGCGCCAGTAGATCAAGTACCGGTCGCATCAAAATAGAAGCGACGATAACGACTGATCCCCATAAGAACTGTTTTCGATACAGCAAAAGGAATGCCAGACATACGAGGAATAAATAAAGTGTCTCTGTTAGCCCAAGCAGGGAATAGAAGATGAAATGCGGATATCCTGCAGTTATCAGTCCGGCTAGAGTCGCGGCAATATAGTCTTGTGAAATTTCTATGGTTAGACGGTAAACAAGCCAAACGGTAAAAGCGGAAGCGGCTAACTCTAGATAAACTAACCCATTGCCGAATAGGTAGGTAAGGATCGGGTAGAGCGGCATGGCCAATGGATTGCCAATATCTCCGGTTTCGAAGAGCTTGATGCCAGCTTCAATATAGGCCTCGGCATCAGGGAATTTGTAATCGGGCAGAAAGATAAACGCCGAGAAACGCGTAGCGAGCGCACAGCAAAAAAGCGCCATGACCACCTTGTCGGGGTTCCAGCCTGAGGTTGTTGATGAAGTCATGGTTTAAGCAGGGGGTGGATTGGTTTTACCGGTGTGTGGGTAATATCGTAGTTAATAAAGTTCAACAAAAACTGTACGCCCAGAATAAAAGGTAGGGCCGCGAGCATGACCGTTCCCGCAGAGGCCAGAGCTCCCTCAGAGGTGACCTGGATCCACCGTTCCAGGCCGAAAGTAAAGCCGAAAATAGTAAGGATAAGGCCTACGGCAAGCTCTAATGATCCGACATTAAAATCGCGAAGGAAATAGTTAAGGAAGATTCGCTTGAAACAATTCCTCGTATAGCGCCCCAAGAAAGGGAGAATAATCTTGGGGATGCTAAGGCCACTTGTTTCAGTGCCGTAATGGGCTTCCATCGGAACATCGATGACAACAGCTCTCAATCCACCTAAATGGAAAAGCATATCGGATTCAAAGAAGTACCTTTTTGCAATCGATTCAAACGGCAATTGTCGAGCAACTTTCCTATGAATAGCCGTAAAACCATTAGCAGGATCGAAGATCGTCCAGTAACCGCTCGATATTTTTGAAAGAAATGAAACCGCGGCATTTCCAAAAAGGCGTGTGCTGGGCATAGCCCGAACATCGCGTGGATTGAAGAACCGATTTCCTTTTGAATAGTCGGCCTGTCCCTCCACAACGGGTTGTGCGATGCTTTCGATAAGGCGTGGATCCATTTGCCCATCCCCATCGAGCTTCACAAGGACTGTAGCGCCCTTTTCGATAGCTGTTTTATATCCGGTCATCGTTGCTCCGCCGACCCCCATATTTTCCTTGTGGCGCACGATGATGATTCGATCATCGTCACAGTTCTGTTCAATGAAATCGCCAGAACTGTCAGGGCAGGCGTCGTCGACGCAGACAATCGTTTCTACCTCAGGGCCTATTTCACTCAATACACCCAAGATATGATCTTTTACCCGGTAACACGGGATGACTGCGGCTATCATGTCTCGTTTCCCCAACCGACAAAAGTATCAGTGCATTCCTACATGATCATTGATTAAGGAGTTAAGAAAAAACTACAACTTACCGTGCTTTAGCTGGCTGATGGAATTTGAGAGCCATTTTTGTATGAACGGCTCTGCCACCCGGGCGTTGTCGTCAAACGTCCCTCGTCCTCTTTTTTCATATAGCAAGGGGCCGATATGAGGGCGTTCCGTGCATCGCTTAATGTCGACGGCCTGTAGGTCTTGTTTGCGCCTAAACAAGAGTTTCAATGCGACAAAGGGAGCAAGTCCAATCCAAGTTGAGACCTGTGATCTATAAAGTAGAATGAGCCTTAGAAATTTGAGGCATTGGCTAAATGTCACCGGTATTGATTGGGTTGGACCGTTCAGCTTAATCGGTGAGAGTACTTTGAAGAATGGCCTAGGAAGGTTCTCCCCATGGTAAAGGGAGTATTGATAGACAACGCCATCCGCTCCCATTTTTTTTGCCAAGGCCATTCCGATCAGATGGGCGGCATCATGGTCTTGGTGTCCTCCCTCCCAAGCAGGAATATATAGTTGAAGTTTTTCTTTGGGGATTTCGGGCGTCAAGGACTCTAGGGCCTCTATTGCCGTTTCCAGGTGCCGATATAGCTGGCCATCTGGGATTTCTTCTTTGGTGCCCAGGAAAACGATATCGGTTTCTTTTACCCCCAGCCGAGATAAGGCCGCCAAACTTTCACTATTTCTGACCGATGAATCGGCTTTCTCGGTTTCACCGTTCGTTAGGTAAATACAAAGGGGTGAGTTTTCTTCCCGGCAGTGCTTTGCCAGCGCCGCGAAGACACCGAATTCATCGTCTTGATGGGCAAAAAGAAACAGAGGGCGCATTGTCAGAAAGGTAATTTTTCTATGTCGTATTCAATAGGCGTCAAAATCGATAAATGAAATCAGGAGGTCATCGGGGTTTGGTATTTTTAGATCATCATTTAGAGAGCGGAAAATAAAATTCAAAGGGGAGGGCCAAAACATTCGGGGAATTGAGAAATAGGTTGGGAAATGGCATATTTTTTTGGGGAATGCCCCAATAAAAAGCTTTGCGCCGTTTGAAATCCCGGTGCTTTTGAGTGAGCAGGGTCCCTCGGTTAACACTTCACCATAAGCTGAAATCAGTGGCGCAATAGCGTCCCCTGTTATCTGGATGATGCCGTCCCTCCAAGAGTGTGAGCTCAACGGATTTTTGGGATTAGCATTGCGCCATTGCAGGGCGTTGTCGGGCCAAGCTCGCCTAAAGCTGGAAGTTGCTTTTGCGTTATCCCAATCTGCCCTCAAGCCGCCAAATCCAATCCGGGCCTCAAGTTGTCGAAGTAACTGAAAGCCAAGTTTACGGGTAAAGCCTGGTGTGCTGTTGGCATTCGCAATTCCATATACGCACTCATACCCTTCTTTCTTGCCCGCCTCATAGGTCAATTTGGCTAATTTTGTGAATAGACCGCGCCCTTGAAAATTAGGATGAGTAGCCGTGTTTAAAGAAAGGAGCCCGCGGATGGGGCTGGAACGAATGGATAATTGAGCCGGAATACAACTGTAGTGGGCGGCCAAAATGCCATTCTCATAAGCATTGAACCCTACGACTTCGCCATCTGGGTTGTCGCGGTAGAGCCAGGCTAGGTATTCGGTGTCTAAATGCGTGGCTTTCGGAAAGCACTTAAGTAAAAGACTTGAGCACTCAGATAGGGCACTTTCTGAGGTTTCGACCCGTTTGAACTCCATCTAACCGCCTCTCACCAACTGGGAAAATCTACCCTCTGTGGTTAGTTTCTCGAAACACCCAGTATCGAGAAAGGGTAAATCCAACAATAGCAATTATGGGTAAGGATATTATTTTTCCGACCAAAGTAGGTGTCTCGAAAACGATGCTTAAAATCTGAATTATCCCAACGGTGATCAGGTAGTTGATAAAAAGAACCGTCAGATATCTGGTGATACTCCCAGCAGTCATTGAGGTGACTTGGAACGTAACTTTTGCATGGAGAATGTAATTTGCGATAACGCCAGCTAAGAAGCCGATGGTCACCGATGCCATGTCCGGGAAATGGGCATAAAGCAACAAGCCTACTAGGCCAACGTCGATTAGAGCGCTAAAGCCGCCCACTAAAATAAAAGTAGTGAACCGCCTTAAGGTTTCAGTCATTGTCAGGACGCAGAAATGAGATCACTTGCTTTTTGGGCAATTGCTTGTTCAATAAATTTTCCCGTTTGGGATGCTCGAGCTTCCCATGAATGAGCCTCAACAATGATATTACGGCCACGTTGGCCCATTTCTTTGACTCTATCGGGGGCTGTTGCGAGTGTGGCGACAGCCTCAGCCAATGCTTCGGGGTCTTCCGCTGGGATCGCTATTCCACAGCCATTGTCTTTTATGAGATCTCCCTGGCCAGGAAAATCGCTAACAATGGCGGGGACACCTGCTGCAAGCGTTTCAAATACCTTAAGTGGGAAAAGCCCGGTCCCTTGCCGGTCTCCTAAGTTATTTTTAGGAATTACGCCGCAAAGGCTATGAGCAATGACCCCTGGGACTTGGTGATAGGGAAGACGCCCCACGTACTTAATGAGACTATTGCGAGCGGCAGCTTCCTCAACCAATTGCCGTTCTTGACCGTCACCGACAATGACTAAATCAACATCTTTCGGCCAGGCTGGGTTCTCGGCGGCAGCCAGAAGTGTCGGAATGCCTTGCCAACGGGCCAAACCACCAAAAAACAAGGCGTAACGTTCGGGAAGGTCAAGCTCACATTTTGCATCAGGTCTAAATAAATCCGTATTGGCCCCATTTGGAATGACATCCACTTCCCCAAAACAAATTTGTTCGAGCACCCAGGTTTTAAGTTGTTTGGTTACAGTAATTACGCCATCGGCCCATTCGTACTGACTGCGCCACATCCAAGTGACAAAAGCAGACAGCGGCTTCATCCATTTGTAGCTGATATAAATGTCTTCATAGGGGCCATTAACTTCTTGCAGTACAACGATCCCTCTTCTTTTTGCGTACCAAGCCAGCGGAAAGGCGAGAAAATGTGAGCGCATGTAGATAGCATCGCCATCCTGGAGTGAGCGCCACAATTTTCTTTGAACTTTGAAATATTCAAACATCCGGGAAAGAAGCTTTGGGCGCTCCCATTGATCAGCATAGCTGGGGGCAAAAAGCTCAACAGTCCATCCGACTTTTTTAAGCCCTGCGATAATCTCGTGGACATGCGCATAAGAGGCTTGCCCTTCTCTAGGAGATTCCAGGGTAATATAAAGCAATCGTTTGTTTGGGTTATTAGGCGACGTCATTTAAAAAACCAATCATCGCTTTAACAATTTTGTCTGCGCTATTGCCCGTTCCATATTCGCTGATGTCGCGCTTTTCTTCATAATTTTTTGGGGATTTCCAAAGGCGGTTCCATCCATTGTCAATCGTTTCCACCCATTCGGTTTCGTCGCGTAATGTGATGCAAGGGACACGATGGAAATAGGCTTCTTTTTGCAAGCCTCCAGAATCGGTCAGAACTCCTGCACTGCCACGGATGAGGTGAGCCATTTCCAAATAACCTAATGGATCAATGACCATCAGTCCGTCAAATGTTTGCCCGTGCTTGGCCGCAGCATTTCTTGTTCGTGGATGAAGGGGTAAAACCACAGGCATATTTAAAGCCCGTTCTTTCAAGAAGCTCAATACTTCAGTAAGGGCCTGTGGGTTATCGGTATTTTCGGCTCGATGGACTGTTGCAACCTCGTAAGCGGTTGTTTGAAGGTCTAAACGCTCAACAATATCCGAGCCAGCATCAGTTTTAGCGGCAAGCAAAGCCGAGTCGTACATAACGTCACCGACAAATAGGACGCCTTTTTCAATGCCTTCCCTTTTTAGATTGTTTACGGCCCGCTTGGTCGGGCAAAAAAGAAGGTTAGCAACATGATCAGTCATTCGACGGTTGATTTCTTCTGGCATGGTCATGCGGAAGGATCTCAAGCCCGCCTCTACATGAAAAACCGGAATATGAATTTTAGCAGCGGTTAGTGCGCCCGCTAGAGTTGAGTTGGTGTCGCCATAAACTAAAACAGCATCCGGTTTTTCTTCGGCCATTAAAGGCTCTAACGCCATTAACATGCGGCCGGTCATTTCTCCGTGGCCACCCCCACCAACTCCTAAGTTGTAAGCAGGTGCGGCAATGCCCAGTTCTTCAAAGAAAACCTCAGACATTGCCGTATCGTAATGCTGCCCCGTATGGACCAATACCTCCTGTAGGCCGTCCATTTTTTTGATTGCATGGCCGACAGGAGCCGCTTTGACGAACTGCGGTCGCGCGCCGACAATGGTTAAAATCTTACATGTCATACTTATGATATGGTTTTCCGTAACGCGTCGATAATTGTGTCTTGCACGGCCTCATCCAAGTAGGGGTGCATCGGTAGGCTGACGACAATCTCGGAGAGTTTATCAGAAATCGGCAAGCCGCCTTTTGCTGTCGGACAAGCTCTATACGCAGTTTGACGATGAAGCGGCAAGGGATAGTAAACGGCTGTTGGCACTCCATGGCTCTTTAAGCCAGCCTGTACCTCGGCCCTGTTTTTCACCTTCAAGGTGTATTGAGCCCAAACGCTAATGCCGCCTTCAATGACGATCGGCACATCGGCAACATCCTTAAGAAGCTCGTTATAACGCGCCGCCACTCGATTGCGTGCCTCGATCTCATCGGCGAAAATTGCAAGCTTCTCAATCAATATGGCGGCTTGGATTGTGTCCAACCTTGCGTTAAGGCCTATGCGCACATTGTCATATTTATCGGTTCCCTTTCCATGAACTCGCAGACTGCGCATTATATCAGCGAGATCATCGTCGTCAGTTAGCACTGCACCGCCATCGCCATAACAGCCTAAAGGCTTGGCTGGAAAGAAGCTGGTCGCCGTTGCGTTCCCATAAGTTCCGATTTTCTTACCGTGCAATGACCCTCCAAAACCTTGAGCTGCATCGTCAAGAAGGAACAATCTATTTTGCTCTGCAATCGGTAAAAGCGCCTCAAAATCGGCAGGTTGTCCAAAAAGGTCAACCGGTATGACGGCTTTAGGCATAAGACCGGCATCCTTGGCTGCGACAATGGCCGCTTCCAAGCTGGCGGGGTCCATATTGAAGCTGTTTTCAAAAACGTCACAGAAAACAGGCGTTGCTCCGAGCAAAGAAACAACTTCAGCCGTTGAGGCAAAAGTCATGGAGGGAACGAAGACCGCATCGCCTGGGCCAATTCCCCGCGCCATTAAAGGTAAGAGTAGCGCGTCTGTGCCGCTTGAGCAGGAAATGGCATGTTTAGCCCCAGAAAATTCGGCGAGTTTGGTTTCCAGCTCTCGAACCTCCGGACCCATAATGAAAGCGCCATGAGCCAGAACTTTCTGAATGGCCGCGTCAATTTTGTCCCCTAAACGAGCCTTCTGGGCTTGAAGGTCAATAAATGCGATCTGACTCATCTCAGGAGATTTCCTCCAATTGGTCATTTGAGATACGATATTTTCGGCCCTCGCGGGGGCAAATGAGATCTGCGCCTAACTTTTCACCTGCATGGCTGACCCAGCCGATTTGTCTGGCGGGCACACCTGCCATCATGGCGTGGGGTTTTACGTCCTTAGTTACGACGGCTCCAGCAGCGATGAAACAATATTCACCAAGAGTATGGCCGCAAACAATTGTCGCATTGGCGCCGATCGATGTTCCTTTTTTGACGAGTGTCGGCAAGAATTCATCGGCTCGGTTTACCTCCGCGCGCGGTGTGTTGACGTTGGTAAACACACAGGATGGGCCGCAAAAGACGCCTTGTTCGAGAGTCACACCCTTGTAAAGGCTGACGTTGTTCTGAATTTTGCAGTTGTCGCCAATGGCGACGCCTGGACCAATCGATGCGTTTTGACCGATGATGACGTTAGTGCCGATCTTGGTGTTTTTAAGCACATGACTAAAATGCCAGATTTTGGTTCCCTGGCCTATTTCGCAAGGGGGATCGACAATGGCGGTTTCATGAACCATTGCGCCCTCAAAAGGGCTTGGTGCGGCGCCTCGTAGTACCCCGCCATCCATGGAATTTTGCGCCGTTTCAAGGACTCGCAGAACGCGAATGCCTTCGCGTCCGTCCGTTCGAGGCGTTTTCCCTTCAGCAATGCACTCGAGGAAATGAGCACACTCAAGCTTCAAGGGCTCGTCTTCCTGAACCGGCACGGGAACCGCATCAGCTTTCGCTGGACTTGGCTTACCATCAACCCACTCGATCTTATGGGGATAGAGGAGGATCTTCCGATCCCAAGGCTCGCCATCGTTGAAAACAGCCATTCCTTCCTCGCCAACCACTACAAGCTTCTGCTCTTTAAAAGGATGAAGCCAGGAGACGAAAATGTGAGCTTTTTCACCGCTGGGAAAGCTCAAGTGTGTGGTCGTAACATCCGCAATGACTTTATGAAGATAGGTTGCACCCACGGCCGTTACCGTGTCGGGTTCGCTTCCGATTAATGCGAGGACCATTGAAATGTCATGGGGGGCGAATGACCAAAGGGCATTCTCCTCCCGGCGCACTTTTCCAAGGTTCAGGCGATTGGAGTATACATATTGCAAGCGACCCAATTTTCCGCTGTGAACCATTTCTTTTAAAGTCAGGAAAGCCGGGTGATATTGCAGCAAATGACCAACCATGACGATTCGGCTGGCTGCCTCAGCCGCATCAACCACTTTTTCCGCTTCCGGGACGGTTAAAGCCAAAGGTTTTTCGACATAGATATGCTTGCCCGCAGCAATCGCCTTTTGCGCAAGGTCGACATGAAGTTCCGCCGGGGCCGCGATTACAACCCCGTCAATATCCGAATTGCTTAGAATCTCATCGTAATTTAGCGCTGACACGCCGTATTCGGCCGCGTACTTTTCAGCAACAGGTGCATTAGGATCATGTACAGCAGCCAGAGCTCCCAATCCATGGAAGTTGCGAACAAGGTTTTTTCCCCAGTGCCCGCAGCCTATTACGGCAACGGTTGGTCCGGATTTAGACGTGGTCATAGCTTTGTTTCCCGTCCCAATAAAAGTCTCGAGTTTGTACCCTGATTCTTTGCCTATTGCAGCCCTTATTCACCGTTTCTCCAACGGCGAAATTTACGACGCAAATTTACCAGCCAAACATAGGATGGGTATTCAAGATGGCTGTGTGTTGGGGCGGCCATTAAGGCTTCAAACGCATCTGCGGTAAATCCAAGCTTTTTGCGGATAAATTCTTTGTCTTCTTCAAGCTGATCAAGTGGGTAAGCCGGTTTTTCCATCTCAGTCAGCGCGTCTTCACGGCTTATTTGGTCTGAAAGAATTAAGCTCGAAAGGTGAGCGCGGCGTTTATCAAAACCAAACTTCTCCGGGAGCCAATAGGCTTGGAAGAACTTGGTAAACCGAGATTCAAAATGTTTCCCGCCGTAATACTGCCAGCCCAACTCGCTTTTTAGGACTTCCATCGCCGCAGCCTTATTATAAGGCACATAATTCAAAGGATTAATCACCTTCATTCCCTTGATGTGTGGGAAATAGATGAAATATTTGAAGATGGATGCAATGGGGAAGGTTTTGAGTTTTCCGGTGCCAAAGCGTTTATGGATACCTTTAATCTGCCGGTCATCGCGCGGGTTATATCCCCAGCCTGTCGGTAGGACTGATTCCGTTGCGATGTTATGGCCCGAAAGAACGTATTTAATGTCATTCTTCACTGCAAACTCGAACAGTTTAGCAAAAAACGCGTGATCTTGAGGTGTGTCCTGGTTGGCGACACCGGCCTTAAGGAAGGATGCCTGCAAATCGCGCATTTCATCCCAATCAATCACATAGGTAAACAGATCAATCCCGAGGGCTTTCACGATGTTTTCGATATTTCGCACCGCCTCAGGGGAGTTCCACCCTCCATCTACATGAACAGCTAAAGGGCGCAGCCCAAAATCCTTAACCGCCAGATAAGCGAGATAGGAGCTATCGACGCCGCCGGAAAGACCGAGTGCGCAGTCATACTCTTTTCCTTCGCCCGCTTTCTTGATATCGGCGATTAGCCCGGTAAGAATTCTCCTGCCTTCATCATTGGGTAGCCAAGTTTTGCCCACCGTTTCATCAAACGCATGGCAATGGCTGCAAACCCCTTCTTCGTCAAATGTTATATCGGGATCTGAAGTGTCCATGATGCACCGGACACACATCTGATAAGGCTGATTTGTCATACGGGTACTTTATTAAGCAAAGGTCGCGGCTAATTCTTCTGGTGTTGGATAGGTGATCAACACGGCTTTGTGTTTACCCTGAAACACGAAGAAACTACCAGCAGAAACCGCCGCTGCCCCGACATCAGTAGCTTTTCTGAAATCAGACAAGCTTGAGGCGCCGCCGCAAGCGACAACCGGAACTGTAACAGATTCGGCCACTTGACGAATCAAGTCGAGATCAAAGCCTTGTAAGGTGCCGTCCTGATCAATGGAGTTAATCAGGATTTCTCCTGCTCCACGACTTTCCAGCTCCTTGGCAAGGTCGGCAGGGGCACGTTTTTGTTTGCGTGTACCGCCATGACTCATCACCTCGTATCCTCCAAGTAACTTCTTCTTTGCGTCGATGGAGGCGACGATGCTTTGGCTACCGAACTGGTTTGCCGCTTCCCCGATCAGATTGGCGGATGAAAATGCACTTGAATTGATCACTACCTTTTCCGCCCCGATATAAAACAGTTTGCGGATTTCCTCGATTGTGGTGATGCCACCGCCATAAGCGAACGGCATAAATGTTTCCGTTGCGATATCGTTCAAGAGTTCGAAATTAGGCGCCCGGCCTTCCCGGCTTGCTGATATGTCGAGGCAAATCAATTCATCGGCTTCTTTTTCCGTGAATAGCCTTACCGTATTGAGTGGATCGCCGACATAAACCGGGTCTTTGAATTTGACCGTTTTGTATAGCCCGGCGCCCTTCAGCAATAGAACCGGAATTACTCGGACTGACAACATCAAGGCAGCTCCGCAAAATTTTTCAAAAGAGCCGCACCGAAGCGGTGGCTTTTCTCAGGGTGAAATTGCACGCCGTAGATATTTTCATGGTGAATGGCTGAAGTGAACTCATCACCATATTGGGTTGTCCCGGCAATATCTTTCGAGTTGTTGCATTTCATGTGGTAGGTGTGAACAAAATAGTAGCGCAGCTCCCCTTCAACACCTGCAAAAATGCCCTGGTTACCTACCGGGTTTACGACATTCCACCCCATATGTGGTACCCGTAATCCTTTATCCTTTGGAAAACGAACGACCTCCATATCGATCCACCCTAAACCAGCGCGTTCGCCCTCTTCGCTTGATTTTCCGAGAAGTTGAGAGCCTAAACAGATACCAATAACGGGTACTTTATCGCCTAAAACTCTTTTGTTGAGCGTCTCGATGAAGCCCTGCTCTTTTAGTCTCCGCATACCTTCATCAAAAGCTCCCACTCCCGGTAGAACGATCTTGGTGGCTTCGAGAAAATCATTGGGGTTGTCCGACGCTACAGCCTTACCGCCTATTTTTTTGAACATATTTGTGATGGACCCCAGGTTCCCCACCCCAATGTCAACGATCATCAGCATTACACTAATTGCCTTTGTTTAAGCTGCAACATTGAACCGTTTCATCCATACGCCAAAACAAATCATTCGCCAAAGAACGGCGTTGTATGGCTTTTCTCCAGAAATGATTTTTCGCCCTTTAGTCCGTGCAGCGTCACTAAGCACACCATCCGATTGGTCGACCGCCTTATCTAGCAGTTTTTCAAACAGTTGCGGATCATCTTCGCGTACCCAGCGCTCTTCAGGTGTAATAAAGCCTATCTTATCCTGGCGCTTTGTAATGCCTTCCGGCAGCAAATCGGCCATTCCTTCTCGCAGCATACGTTTGGTCTCCCCATCTCCGATGCGCAATGAGGATTTGCATGAAACAATGAATTCCACCAGACGATAGTCGAGAAACGGAGCACGACTTTCTATGGAATGGGCCATGGAATCTCGGTCGCACCAATGGAGTTGCAGGGGCAGGCTGGTTTTGACGACTTGATCAACGGACAGATCTGCAACCCCGGCTGAACGAATAAAAGGATCGACTCGCGTCTTCGGTTGTAGTTTGAGATTAAGCCAAGGGGCTTCGGTTGTTGTTTTGCCTGCTGCTTTGCGGAGTATTTCCCGAAGCCAATTAGGCAAAAGTGCATCGGCCAAAGCAGGACCGCAAAACCCAAGTCCGTATCCATGCCGCTGTTTCAATGCTGCCATTTCGTGCTTTAGGCCGCTAAAACGACCACTGCGGACAAGGTCAGCCAACAGAGCCCCAAAGAATACATGATATCCGGCCAGAGTTTCATCGGCCCCATGGCCGTCAAGCGTCACTTTTACTTTGTTGCGTGCGACGAGGTCGAAGACTTCCCATTCGGCGAAAATGCTTGTTGATCCAAATGGTTCGTCTTGGTGCCATAAAATCTGGTCTAAACGATCAATCAGGCTCTTTGGGTTGGGATAGGTGAAATGGGCGTCGACCCCGGTTTTCTCCACCACCTGTCGGATAAAGGGGCTTTCGTCATACCGCGGGTCTTTAGCAGCGGCTGAAAAGGTATGCTGTTTCTTCCCGCCAGTTTTCGCCAATTGTTCATTTACCATGCAGACGATAGACGAAGAATCGAGCCCTCCTGAAAGGCCTGTTCCCAATGGCACATCAGCCCGAAGGCGCAGTTTGATCGATTCTTGAAATAACTCGCGAAAACGTTTACCGGCGTTCGGCAGGCTCATAACCTGAAGGTCAGAATTACTAAGGCGATACCATTCCTTCGGCTCAACGGGGGCGCTCCGATCATTGAGTGGCAAGTCGAGGTAATGTCCGCCTGGTATCTGCAGAACGCCCTCAAATAGGGTTTCTGCCGTATGGTCCGTGAGGCCCCAGTTAAGGTAGTCGTAGGCGCGTTGGTGATTGAGCTTGGCCCGCCATCCTTCCAAGACGGTGAATTGTTTTATCTCGGAGCCCAGGGCCAATATCCCTTGGGAAGAACGCCAGTAATAAAGCGGTTTGACTCCAAACCGATCTCGAGCGGCGAAAAGCCTTTTTCTTTTGAGATCAATCAAAATGAAGGCGAACATCCCGTTGAAGCGGGACAGGCAGTCAACACCCCACTCCTTGTAGGCTGCAATCACTACTTCCGTATCAGTATTGGAGCGAAAGGTATGACCCTGCGCCTCCAGGTCTTCGCGCAGCTCGACAAAGTTATATATCTCACCGTTATGGATCAGCCAGACCCCCCCCTCATCGTCGGCCATTGGCTGATGGCCTGCTGAGGATATGTCGAGAATTGAGAGGCGGCGGTGCCCAAGGGCGACGGCTGCTTCGGAAAGTGCGGTATCCAGTGGCGCTTTCCCCTCTTTTGCCTCTTCCGGCGTCTCATTTCCCCAAAATGAGAGTGCCTCTCCATCCGTAATAAATGTATAGCCCTCGCCGTCGGGGCCCCGATGGGAAATTATTTTGGTCATGGCCTCGATAGAGCGGAGGTCAGTCGAGCCTGCCAGGGCGATCAATGCGGAGATGCCGCACATTTATGACGGCTCCTTTACTAAGGAACGATATAGTTCAACAAGTCGTTTGGTCGTCGAATGAACTTCGTAGTGGGCCATTGCGTGTTCGCCAAGACACTTGGCGGTTCTTGCCGCTTCTTCAGGGTTGGCAGCAACATAATCGATTGTCGAAGCAATATTTTCTGGGGATTTGACAGGCACAATATAGCCTCGGTTGTCTCCGATCAGATCGACAATTCCGCCGATATCGGTGCCGATTACCGGGAGCCCTGCAAACCCGGCTTCTATCACGACATTGGGCAACCCTTCGTGATGTGACGGCAGAAGTAATACGTCGGCTGCTGCCATGTAGGCAGGAACTTTTTCTGGGGGTTGAAAACCGACGGATAAGGCTCTCGGTGTTTGCTTGACCTGTTGTCGTTCAGGACCATCGCCGACAAAAAGACCGATGACCTTTTTGCTGCGGACCATTGGTAAGGCTTCTAGAAACTCAAGAACACCTTTGGGCTCCAATAGACCTCCTACGTAGAGCGCCAGGAAGGCATCTTCCGGTAGGTCCAGCTGGCGTCTCGCTTCCTCTTTTGACGGTAAATTGATAAAGCGCTCTTTATTGACGCCCAGCGCCAGAGAGCCAACGGGGCAGCCGGAAATATTCTCTGCTTCAGCGGCAAGACTGGGCCCGGTTGCGAGCACGCCGTCGGCTTGTTCTAAGACCCTGGTAAACAGCCGCCTATGACCTTCCGAAAGATATGGCATGACGGTAACGTCGTCGCCCAGCATGTTAACCACATGGGGAACGTTCCATTTTTCCGCCAGGAGGTTACCGACAGCGCCGAGAGGTAGAGCAAAAAAGGACTGGATTATGTCTGGCTGAGGTAAGTTAAGCGTACGAACCGCCATGTATTGGAAGAGGTGCTGCAATGGGAATTTGTGTTCGCCGGGAAAGGCTGGGTATCGGGGTCTTAGAACCTTGAAACCGTCGACTTCTTGGATACGAGGCGCCTGATCGTACTGTCTCCACCGATCCTTTAGGCCAGCAAGCCCTGGAGGCACCCAGGGCGTGGGGGCGACAACGGTAACATCGACCCCGGCGTGCGTGATCAATCGAAGTTGATTGACATGAAATACACCCGCAAGGCTGTTTCCATAGGGGTATCCCTCGGCAAGGACCAGGAGCTTCATTCAAGGCCTTCTTCAATGAGTTGGGGAAGTTCGGACAGATTATTGATGCAGGGGAACCCCTTCTCCTTGGCGAGGGATACCATCATCTCGACTGATTCGGAATACGAGCTGACGAACACGAACTTCAGACCGAGAGCTTCTGCGGCTTTATAATCAGTAATGGCGTCACCAACCATTATGCCGTCGGTATTCTTTTCCATTTGTTCGAAGATCAATCCAACGCATTCGTGTTTTGGTTTGGGCGAGCCATAGATGGCCTGGAAATATTTGGATAGGCCTCTTTTTTCCAGGGCGGCCCTTAACTCTTCTTCGTCACTGCCTGAAGCGACGAACATCGGCAATCTTTCTTTGAAATGTTCAAGCGCATCTAGCGTGCCAAGCGTGATCGCTGCTTTTTGGTATAGGCGCGCCGATTCCAGGCCGAATTGTTCGAGAAGATATTCTAACTCCTCCTTGTGGTCGTCACGACCGATTGTCTCGGTAAGGAAACTCTGGAGTTTCACGTATCGGGATACGCCGCCGTTGCGGCGATGATGGTCAATAAACGCCTCGACCGCTTCGGCTGGGTAGGACTTCAGGATGTTTCTAAAGGCCTCCGTTTTCAGTTGGTTGGAGTCAATTAGAACGCCGTCACAATCGAAGATGATATACATGGATCGCTATAATATTGGTTTGGCACCGGCTCGTTTACCCGGTGCTGAAGGAGCCTACATTAACTGCTTTTGACACGAACAGCATCGGCGCCAACAGAAAACTCCTGGCAAGCCAGAAACAGCCTGTCAAGAGGCGGCCACGTTGAATTAAAGTCTTGCCATAATTTCCGGCGGCACGGGCCATTTCCTCTTTGTTTCGCTTTTTTGCCGTATCAGAAAGCCCGGGTAGTGATCGAGCCATTTTGTGTAGCCGAAAGGCATCGTAGAATTTTGGCAGTTGATATTCGGGCCTGTTTGTAGCCGTTGCTTCATTAAAGCGAATTGACACCAAGCTCTCCGGCAAAATCGCCACATTGCCTTTGCTGGCCAAAGAAATACACAACGCAAAGTCTTGGGAATGAACATATGCGTCTGGATATCCCCCAACCTCCATTGCCGCCTGACGACTGAAGAAGCAGGTCGAATGTCCAAAAGGGTTGTCATACGCTAATCGGTTGATCAATTCCTGGTGTCCGGTAGGGAGAGTATGCTCCCCTAGCGGTTTGCCGTCCTGGTCGATCATCAGAAACCAACTTGCCAGGAGCACGGTTGCCGGATTGTTTTCCATAAACTGAATTTGTTTTTCAAACCGGTCGGGATGGCTGAAGTCGTCGGCGTCCAAAATCGCAATAAATTCGCCAGAGGCTTTTTCCATAGCAAGATTGAGAGCCGGCGTCCGACCGATATTATTGTCGAGGTTGGTAACCTTAATTCGTTCGTCCGTATATCGCTTGATGATTTCTTTCGAGCCGTCCGACGAGCCGTTTTCAATGGTGATCAGTTCGAAGTCCCCAAATGTCTGGGTAAGCAGGCTATCGACCGCTTCTGCGAGATAGGGCGCCGCATTGTAAATCGTCATCAATACGCTGATACGGGGCATTTGTTCTCCTTAACCCTCAGCCAATTTCTGACATAAGCGCAGCGTGGCGGAGATTTCGCCTTCTATGTCGTTTGCAGGAGTAAAACCCGCATCCAAGAGACGTCTAATTTCGTAAACAAGTTCAGGCGGATTATCTGTTTCGCCAGGCCCTGTTTTGATGGGGGGGCGATACCCGCACACTTTATCGCATTGTTCGGCAACTAGGTGTGCAAGCTCTAGAATAGGCAACGACGTTGGCCCTCCGAGATTGAGCACACCCTCCGGGAAAGCTCCTTTGCTGGGGGTTGCGGCCATGGCGATGGCTTCTACTACGTCGTGCATTGCAACAAAGTTGCGCCAGTCTTTCCCCGATGATTTAAGGACGATCTGGCGCTCTGTCGCTGCCTGTTGACAGAAGTTGTTGGCGATGAGCGACCAGCAAGGGATCGACGAGTTGGCGGGAGCGCCAAGACTATTGGACAGCCTGAAGACCGTACGTTCCATGTCGTCTGGCCGATGTCTCTCTAGAATTTTATTTTCGATATTGAGGTGGTTGACGGCATAGGCATTCAGTGGAGCGGGAGGGGTATCCTCTGTAACCCTATTGATCAGGTTTTTCCCATAAACCTTAGATGTTGAAACCCCAATGAAACGTTGGACCTGATTTTTGATTGCACCGGACAGTAAATTTTGGATTATGATCTCTGCGTCGGCAAATGATCGTTCTGGTTCATTATTTGCCGCAGCTTCATTGGCGACGGCAAGATGCACGACGACACTCACATCCCGGCAAATCTCGGCGACCTGTGCGGCATCGTCCCAGTCGATAATCACGTTTCTCACTTGTTCAGACTGAGGTATTCGGCAGGCGGATTTTTCGCTGCGTGAAAGGGCGACAACCGAGATATCGTTCTGAGCGATAAAGTGTGAAATGAGCCTGCCGCCAACGTAGCCGCTGGCGCCGGAAACGAGGACAGTGGTCATTTGGCCTGTCCGGTCCAAGAGTAGGGAATAGAGGGGTCGTTGATGTCGCGCCGCTCTCCTTCATCTGGATCATGGGTGATTGAGGCGCAATTCGTAATGACCGAGGTTACTTCTCCAAGGCCCTGAAAACCGTTCCAGATGAGCGGTGGGATGGTCACTAACTTATAGTCGTCGGCACCAAAAATAATTTCCTGAATAGAACCTGCGGTCGAGCTGTTTTTGCGGTCATCAAAGAGCACCAATTTCACCAGTCCTACAGGGACCGCTAGGTTCATAACCATACGCTTGTGAAGCTTCCATGCCTTTACGGCGCCCGGATGCACAAGAGAAAAGTATACCTCGCCAAAGTCTGTGAACTGAGGCGCGTCTTTCCGCAGCATATGCTTCACAGATCCTCTTTCGTCGGCAATCGTCTTCAGCGGAGTAATAATCACTCCATCGATCATTTGTTGCCGCCCATGTATGCTGCGATTTGTGAGCGGGTGACTTCGAGAGGGTCCTCTCCAGCATCAACGTCTTTGTACCATTGGATTGTCTGTGAAACAGCCTCGTTGAAATCCCAACGCGGCCGCCACCCAAGAATTGATTTGGCCTTATCGGAAATTAACATTAGCAGCTTGGCTTCGTGTGGCGCATTGCGATTGATCTGAACGTCAACGGAGCCGCTTCCCCAGATATCGACAGCTTTATCGGCCAGCTCTTTGACAGTCCGAACATTTTCAGCGTCCGGTCCGAAATTCCAAGAAGGCCGGCCCTCTCCGTTTCCGGCCAGCAAATATTCCGCTACGGCTAAGTATCCGGATAAAGGCTCCATGACGTGTTGCCAAGGGCGGGTCGAAATGGGATTTCGGACAACGATAGGCTTGTTATCCTTCAGGGCTCTTATACAGTCGGGGATAATCCGATCTTTTGAAAAGTCTCCCCCGCCAATCACGTTGCCGGCTCGGGTCGTTGCGGCCTGAAAGCCTTCACGTTGTTGAAAGAAGGATTCGTGATAAGTCGCAAAAACCAATTCGGCAGCCGCTTTCGATGCCGAATAGGGGTCCGGACCACCCAACTCGTCATTCTCGCGGTAACCCCAATCCCATTCCTTGTTGCGGTAGCATTTATCTGAGGTAATGAAGACCAAGGCTTTGACGGCGTCACATTTCCGAATTGCTTCAAGCAGATTGATCCCTCCACCGATATTGGTGTCGAGGGTATCCTTTGGCACATCATAGCTCAGCCGAACAAGGGCTTGTGCCGCAAGGTGAATGACAATTTCAGGCTCAGTCCTGTCGAGGACGCGTTGGACAAAATTTAAGTCTCGGATATCTCCGTCGTGTTGATCGACCCGATCTCGGAGCTTCAGCTGATCAAAGAGCGGGGCGTCTTCGGCAGGGGGCAGAGCAAGCCCGGAAACATTGGCGCCGAGTTCCGTCAGCCAAGTGCAAAGCCAGCTTCCCTTAAAGCCTGTTGAGCCGGTTACGAGGACTCTCTTTCCCTTGAAAACGTCAAAATTCATTTTGTTGTCGCCTAGCTATTTTGTCCAAGGAGCATCGCCGGATTCTAGTAGAGACTTCAACAATTTGTAATCCCTGAAGGTATCCATGCATTGCCAGAAACCATCATGGGAGAACATAGCCATCTGGCCGTCTTCCGTTATCGCGCGCATGGGTTCGGCTTCGAGCGTCTCGTCGTCTTTCGAGGGGTCTAGATAGTCGAAAATCTTACGGCTGCAGACCATGAATCCACCCGATATGCGTCCCCCGGTTGCCTGGGGCTTTTCATTGAATTGAAGGATGGTGCCATCGCCATCATGATCAATCTCGCCAAACCGGCCGGGGGGGCGGACTCCGCTTATTGTCATGATCTTGCCATGCTTTTTATGGAAATCGACAAGAGCATTAAGGTTTACGTCGCTAAGGCCGTCTCCATAGGTCAACATAAAGTGCTCATCAGTGCCGATGTATTTTCTAATCTTGCTGATCCTTGAGCCGGTGAGTGTGTTGAGTCCGGTTTCGGCTAGTGTAACCGACCAGTTCTCGTCCTGGTGAGCTTCGTGGATCGTTACGCCGTTGTCTTGACCGAGTGAAACGGTCAAGTCGCTGACCCGAGTTTGATAGTTTAAAAAGAAGTCTTTAATAACCTCGCTTTTGTAGCCCAGACATAGAATGAAGTCTTCATATCCCCACCGAGCGTAGTGCTTCATGATGTGCCAGAGGATAGGATATTGACCGACCGGGATCATCGGCTTTGGAATGTCCTCGGCGACATCGCGAATGCGTGTCCCGAGACCGCCGCACAGAATGACTGTTTTCATTTTCGTGTTTCTCACTCACGTTCTGGAGCTAAAGGGAGATGTGTAAAATGCACAATACCCGTTTCGGATTAAAGAGGCTTAACGAGAGAAATTACCTAAAGATTTGACTAATTGCCGTTGAGTTTGGCGGCGCCAAAAAGTCTTGTAGCCGTTTTTTTCGGTCATTGCGGCGCTGGTCATTGAGTTCAGCATACTTTATTCGCTCGACGGCTCGACGAATCTCTTCCGGTGAGGAACACTCGAAACAAAGATCCTCAGGCACTTTGTTGTAATCTATGGCAAAGCGTCTTCTCACATAGATGACTGGAATTCCCAGAGCAAGGGCATCGAACGATGCGCCAGAAGAGTTGTAGATAACAGCGGTAGTTTTTCGGAGGAGTTTGTTTGTTGGCTCGTCCGTGTAAGCAATATGGTCGAGAGAAAAATCTGCCAGCTCTTTGATCGCCGACTTAAAACGTTGCCGAAACTCGATACTTGTGACCGGATGGAAATTGACGATTAACTGGGACGTATTCTGCAGGGCTTCAGCTGCCGCATAGACTAACTCGAGCGACTCATCAAACTCGATTGAGGTGCAACAAAGAATGCTTGCCTCATCTGCAGCCGACTTAAATCGCGTGGGTTTAGAAGACGCTTTTTTCAGAAGAGTTTGGTACCGTATCGCTCCCCCTTCGATGACGGCCTTCTTGGGAATGCCATGTTTTTGGTACCAACTCGAGAATGAAGGGCTAGGAACCATCAAATAGTCTGGGAAAAGTCCATTTTCCCGAGTGAGGCGACTTGGGAAGAAACTGATATAATTCGGCGCGAAAAGTGATAGCTGAAGTCCGACAAGAGTTGCTTCAGGAAACTGCGCCCTTAAACCATTGATAAGCATTCTTTCCCAAGGCTGATTTTCATAGATGTAGCAAATGAACTTTGGCGCGATTTTTTTTTGCTCAAGGAATGGCGCGACGTTTCTGAGAAGGCGGGCCCATACCGGTCTCCAGGCGGCCCATTCGCGGAATATTTCCATCCGGACCAGTGCGGAGAGATCAAAGCCGCAGGCATGCAGTTTGGGCTGTAAACGAAAAGGCGCGCCCAGTGACCAAAGAGCAGAAGATAATAGAGAGACCTTAGACATACAGTCTTCAATGAGTAGGGCTGGATCTTTAGCGGTAACGGCATTTTCTGCGATGCCTTTGAAGGGTTCTACCCA
>Ga0070728_10001392_pt1 | contig 36444 bp, 21 predicted proteins | sample tdDd471_FD_66723 | JGI IMG/M metagenome (GOLD analysis project Ga0070728, IMG submission 66723) | Marine sediment microbial communities from the Atlantic coast under amendment with organic carbon and nitrate - tdDd47.1 | ecosystem: Environmental > Aquatic > Marine > Coastal > Sediment | place...
ACATTGCACTTATCGATATACAGTCGAAGTTTGATCAGGTGATCTCTGCCAGGGACAGAAATCAAATTATTTCTAAAGGCGAAATCATTTCCACAAATCTTTGTTCGATGTTTTTCGATAAACAGAGCATCAGCAATACGCGTTTGTTTGCACCTGATATAGTTGTAAAAGCTGCAGATGGACAGGTGGATCATAATCTGACTTATAGGAATATGAAGCAGTGGCTTCTTGAAAACAACCAACCAACCCTTATTATTACCCAGGGATTTATTTGTTCTGATCACCATGGAAACATTGATAATTTAGGGAGGGGTGGAAGTGATTATTCTGCAAGTATTTTTGGCCAGATCACCAATGCCAGCCTGATCCAGATTTGGTCGGATGTGGATGGATTTCTTAACAACGACCCGGCTTGTGTATCCAATACTTCCCCCCTTGAACACCTTTCATTTGATGAAGCTGCTGAACTTGCCTATTTTGGTGCCAGGATTTTACATCCCACCACTCTGCTACCGGCCAAGCAAGCCAGGATACCGGTGTTACTTAAAAATACGCTCAACCCAAAAGCAAAGGGTACAATCATCTCCGACATCAAACAGGAGGGCGGAATTAAGGCTATCGCTGCAAAAGATAACATCACATCAATTACCATTCATTCAGGGAGAATGCTACTGGCATATGGTTTCCTAAAAAAAATATTTGAGGTCTTCGAAACCAACCAAACACCGGTTGACATGGTTACAACCTCTGAAGTGTCGGTGTCTGTTACCATCGATAACACTGAAAGACTTGAAAATATCCTATCGGAATTGCTAAAAATGGGTGAAGTAGATTATTCAACTGATCAGTCTATTATTTGTGTTGTTGGTGATAGTCTTACAGAAAAGCAGGGTTATGTAGCTAGCATTTTTTCAAAAATAGATGGCATTCCAATTGGCATGATTTCGTACGGGGCTGCAAAAAACAGCATCACATTCCTGGTCGACACCAACAATAAAATTGAGGTTCTTCAATCACTTCAAACCCTTCTTCCTGCCTTTTCAACAAAAACCTTACAACATGCTTAGCTTCGAAAACCTTAAAATTCTTCAATCGATACCTACTCCATTTTACTATTACGACATGGATTTGCTGAATCAGAATGCAGATCAACTTCAACAGCTGGCAGGCAACAATGGGATAAAGGTATATTACGCGGTAAAGGCCAACAACAATATCCCCATCATGGAATTGCTTTCAGCCAGGAGATTTGGTGCTGATTGCGTTAGTGCTTCCGAGATAAACAGAGCTATCGAAGCAGGTTTTTCTCCTTCTGACATAGTATATGCAGGTGTTGGCAAAACAGATGATGAAATAGTATTTGCTTTGAAAAACAACATTGCACGTTTCAATTGCGAATCCATCCATGAGTTGCAGGTGCTGGATGAAATCGCCGGCCAAATGGGAAAGACCGCAACTATTGCCCTCCGTATCAACCCGGATCATGATGCACAAACCCACGAAAAAATTACCACAGGGACTAGATTTAACAAATTTGGGATCCCCATGAATGAAATCAATCTTGCAATAGAAAAGCTGAAGGATCTTAAAAAAATAGGCTTTGATGGCCTGCACTTCCATATAGGGTCGCAGATTACAAACATGCAAATTTTTACCGGCCTTACTGAAAAAGTAAATAGCATCCAGAAAATATTTATTGATGCCGGTTTACACCCCCTCTCAATAAACCTGGGTGGTGGACTAGGAGTTGATTATGAACACCCTGACGCTAACCAGATACCGGATTATAACACATATTTTGACTCCATAACCAAAAAACTGGAGATAAGGTATGATCAGGAATTATCAATAGAGCCCGGGCGGTCAGTAGTAGCTGGTTGTGGATCATTGATCAGCAAAGTCCTGTATCTGAAAAACTCAGAAGATGCAGATTTTGCGATTGTCGATGCCGGTATGAACGATTTGATGCGGCCGGCACTTTATGGAGCCAGACATGCAATACAGAAGTTAAGTGGAATAGGTAAAAAAAAGAACTACCACGTAGTTGGTCCGATTTGTGAATCCTCTGATATTTTCAGTAAAAACATCCAACTACCAGAGTTGGAAAGAGGTGATTATTTAGCCATCAGAACAGCAGGTGCCTATGGAGAGGTGATGGCATCAGGTTACAATTTACGTCAACTGCCAAAGGCTGTATATTCCACTGATTTCAAAATTTCTGAATTTGACAAAAAACATTTTTCAATTAGCATTTAACCACCATATCAATACAATCCGAATAATAAGTCAGCAATTTCACTCTTGTTTGGAATAATAAACGAAAGGAAACGTTTTATTTGAAAAGAGCAAAATGGTTACGCTCTCCCTGAATAAAACAATCCTTATTGTGCTCATTTGAAGCGCTAAAATTCCAGACTAAATGACACCAAAGAACATTAAATTCCCCAATTTAAACAATGCTGAGTTCATCAAAGAGTTGAGGGCAGAGGTGAACGAATATTTTAAACAAAACAACATTTCAAGGTTTGGAAATAAGCAGAGTGTTTTTAAAACCATTGTCATGCTGTTATTGTATTTTTTGCCTTTCGTGTTAATGCTATCGGGGCTGATCACTTCTTTCCCTTTAATCCTATCGTGCTGGATAATAATGGGGATTGCAATTGCCGGAATTGGCATGGGCGTTATGCATGATGCCAACCATGGAAGTTTGTCACAGAATCCAAAAATTAATAGATTTTTTGGTGATTCGTTGTACCTTTTGGGTGGATATCCAATAAACTGGCGACAACAGCACAACACTATGCATCATGGGTTTACAAATATTGATGGATACGACGAAGACATTTCACCTCCGGGAAATATAATCAGGTTATCGCCACACAAACCATTGAGCAATGCTCACAGGTATCAGCATATGTATGCATGGTTTCTTTATGGATTAATGACCATTTCCTGGGTGATCTCAAAAGATTTCAAACAATTAATGGGATATAAAAAAGATAATATAGCTTTAACTTCTACAAAAACTTATAAGCGTCTTTTTCTTGACCTATTCATTTCGAAAGTACTTTACTATATTGTTTTCGTTGTACTTCCGATCATTTTATTACCCATTCCCTGGTATCTAACCCTGGTTTGCTTCATCGCTATGCATTTTGTTGCAGGCCTTATCCTGGGAGCAGTTTTTCAAGCTGCACACGTGGTACCTACTTCCGAATTCCCAATGCCAGATGATAGTGGAAGCATGAACAATAGTTGGGCCATCCATCAATTGTACACCACATCCGACTTCTCACCAAAAAGTCGAATTTTGTCATGGTACATCGGTGGTTTGAATTATCAGATCGAACATCATCTGTTTCCAAATATCAGTCATGTTCATTACAAAAGCATTTCAAGTATTGTTAAAAAGGCTTCCTTCAAATACGAATTGCCCTACAATATACAGCCAACCTTTGTTCAAGCGCTGAGAAATCATACTACAATGCTGAAAAATTTGGGCAGGTAGCGAACATACTTGCTTTATGAGCCTAACAATTTTCTGAGAAACTATTTCTATTAGAATAAGACGGACAATAGAAAAAGGCACTACCAATGTGGCTATTTATTCTATCTTTGCTCCTAATCAAAACCATACCTATGAGAATTACTTTACCAATTTTTCTCTTTTTACTCACCTCTTTCTTACAAGCTAAAACAGAACAACTCATCCAATACGTTAACCCTTTTGTTGGTACACAGCGTATGGGGCATACTTATCCAGGAGCAACTATGCCTTTTGGAGCGGTTCAGTTGAGTCCTGATACTGATACTATCAGTTATGATTTAGATGGGCATTATAACTCAAAAGTTTACGAATATTGTGCTGGCTACCAGTACGACGACCCTACGATTGTCGGCTTTAGCCATACACATTTCAGTGGGACAGGCCACTCAGATTTGGGCGATTTTTTACTCATGCCCACAACCGGAAAGCTAAGATTAAATCCGGGTTCTGAAGACAATCCTGAATCCGGTTACCGTTCCAGGTTTTCGCATGAAAATGAAACAGCCGAACCCAATTATTACAAAGTTTTGCTTCAGGACTACGGAGTATCTGTCGAACTTACCACAACCAACCGGGTTGGATTTCATCAATACACATTTCCAAATAATGAAGAAGCACATATCATCCTTGACCTTAAACATGGTATATACAATTATGATGGCAAGAATGTCTGGACTTTTGTACGAGTCGAAAACGATTCACTGGTAACTGGCTACAGGCAAACCAACGGATGGGCAAGGACGAAAACTGTATATTTTGCTATGGAATTCAGCAAGCCTTTTAAAAGTTTTGGTCATAAGAAATACGACAACTACATTTACAGGGGATTTTGGAGGAAATTTAATGAAGAAGACAATTTTCCTGAAATGGCCGGGCATGACATCCGGGCACATTTTGATTTTGATGTTGAAGAAGGAGAGCATATCTTGGTAAAATTTGCTATGTCTTCTGTGAGTACCGAAGGAGCGCTTAACAATCTGAATGAAGAAATACCTGATTGGAATTTTGAAGAAATAAAATCGACCGGGCAGGAGTACTGGAACGAAGAACTTAACAGGGTAGTTGTAGAAACCATGAATGAAGAAGACAAACTGGTTTTTTATACTGCATTATATCACACTTTTCTCACCCCGATTATTTACGAAGATGTGGATGGTAAATACCGTGGGCTGGATCAGAATATTCATGAATCTGATGGATTTACAAACTACACCATTTTTTCGCTTTGGGATACTTACAGGGCATTACATCCGCTATTCAACCTTATTCAGCCCGACCGCAACCGCGACATGATCAAGTCGATGCTTGCACATTACAACCAGAGTGTACACCCCATGTTGCCGGTATGGTCGCATTATGCCAACGAAAATTGGTGTATGATTGGTTACCATAGCGTATCAGTAATTGCTGATGCCATTATGAAAGGCGTTTATTACGATGATCTGGAAGAAGCCCTTGAAGCATGCATCAATACGGCCTCCTACCCAAAATATGATGGCCTTGGATATTATATGAAGATGGGATATGTCCCCGAAGATAAGAATGGCAGCTCTGTTAGTAAAACGCTGGAGTATGCTTATGATGACTGGGCCATTGCTCAGATTGCCGGAATAACTGAAGATTACGAGGCTTATGATGTATTTATTGAGAGATCAAAATATTATAAAAATGTTTTTGATACCGAAAGTGGATATATGCGGCCAAAATTATCCGACGGAACATTCCGGAAGGAGTTTGATCCTCTAAACACCCATGGCCAGGGTTTTATCGAAGGCAATGCATGGAATTATGGCCTTTACGTTCCGCAATACCCGGAAAGGCTGGTTGAAATGATGGGTGGCAACGAACAATTTAGGAACATGCTTGATACACTTTACACCATGCAACTTTCCGATGAACATATCGAAGCAAATGAAGACATTACCCGAGACGGGATCATTGGTCTTTATGTACATGGAAACGAACCCGGACATCACATCCCCTACTTTTACAACTGGACAGATCAACCCTATAAAACACAGGAAAGGGTGCGAATGATATGTGACACCATGTACGCCAATGCACCTGATGGTTTGTGCGGCAACGATGACTGCGGTCAAATGTCGGCATGGTATATTTTTAGTGCGCTGGGATTTTACCCGGTATGCCCTGGCTCCGAAGACTATGCAATTGGTAGCCCGACAGTTGTTTCTGCAGAGGTAACTTTGAGCAAGCGGAGGACTTTAAAAATCACCACCGAGAATCAGAGTCCGGAAAATGTTTATGTACAGCAGGTTTTGTTCAATGGCAGGGAACTTGAAAATTGGACCCTGCACCATAGCGACCTGTCCAGAGGAGGGGAGTTGAAGTTTGTGATGGGTGGAATGCCAATAATACCTGATGAAGAATAGTTAATCCGCAGGAAAAATCAGCAAAAAAGTTACTAATCAAGAATAAACTTTCGGAAAATAATTCCATCGTTACTCGATATTCTCACAACATACAATCCTTTTGGATGTCCTGACATGTCAATTTTTCCTGAGTGAAAATTATCACTTGTATAAAACACTTTTCCTACCGAATTGTAAATTACAATTTCGGATTCATTTTCAACCCCCTCAATGTAAATTACTCCGGTGGTAGGATTGGGATAAAGGTTTATTGTCGTCAAACTGTTACTAAACACATCCATTGGGTTCAGCTTAAACGCATTTACAATCGACAAGCCATTGTTCTGAAATGATCCTGAATAATCATATAGTTGTTCGTATTCCACTTCAATATCATAACTTAGATTAACCGTTGGCCTGAACAGGCGGTAAGATATCATCTCACCAGTATTTAATCCTATAATGTCCTCTGTTAATCCATCAACTCCATAACACATAAGTGCAGTTTCTCCATTCGAATATTCGGTCAGCCCAACACAATGGCCATTTTTGTTGAAGGCTCCGATAACATCACCGGATTGGAGAATAGATGCTCCTTCATTCTGAAAGACTACGATATGTGAATTGGGCGTACGAAGAATCTCATTCCATGGTGACGGTATAGTACTATGAGGTTTATTAATAGTAGTTGTTTTAAGCCCTACATCGGAATATGTGATGGTTGCATCATTTTCGGCCAATACAAAATATGATCTTCCGGGCACAAATTCGTCGAGGGTTTTAATATTATACTCTGACCAATATACACCATTACCAGCTACTTCCTTTGCGAGGATTACACCAGCTGTTAATAATAATTCATCTACATCTATTGCTGAAGATGATAAAACCGGGACCAGGTTCCAACCTTCAGAAATATCAACACTGGCATTTTCAACCATTGTACCGCTGATAGTTAATTCCACCTCACTTGTTACCTTAATTTTGAAGCCCGAATGTGCATCCCATATTCCAAGGGTGTTAACATTTTCACCGGGCCAGTACATACTTGTTTCCGACTGAAGTATAATCAGTTCATCTATGATAGGTTGAAAAATTGCCTCAATATTTGGATTTGCCGGATCAACATAGGTAGAGATTCCGGACCATCCTTCGGTGATCACAATTTGCTGATCGATTAATCCAATAGTTACCGTCATTGGAGACTCAAGATCACCAACAGCAAAAGCTCCTGTGGAGGTAATTCCAGAGCAGGTGATCGAGAAAGGATCATCACCTGTAGCTTCAGTTTCAGGTTGTGGATTCCAGACTCCATTTTCAAAATGCCCTATTCCGCTGTGCATTCTATCAAAATTTGAACCTTCATCAAGACCATTCCAAAAAACATTTATTCCAAGCTCGGATCCATCAGCAACCATATCCTGTATATTCCAGGTCAGATTTACACAATCTTCAATTTCGTCAATGGTTGAACCTGTGAGCCCTCCATCTAAAACGTCTCCGAAAACGCTTACACCATATTGATCTTCCATACCATTGTTTACCAGGGCAATTGGTGCAAATGAAATATTTGTTCCTACCGGAAAAAATACCTCTTCAGCCCCTACAGTTTGTTTAAGCTGGCCGGCTGCATCCGCAACAATATAGCCTTGCTGAGTGGCTCCCAGGATTTCAGCACCCTGTGCCATTGCGATGTCGCTCATATTCAAATTTAAATGGACATTCAGCATTTCCAAAATTCCCGAAACCGAAATATTTGTTCCCAGAACTGTTTCCTGCTCGAGTTTAAGATTAGAGAACCAGGTTGATGCTGTTCCGTCAATCGTTTGCGTACCCGGACCGTTAAAAGTTACCACTCCAGAGGTTCCCAGTAGCAAATTACCTGCTTCAGCATTGTTTGTCCAGTTTCCAGTGATGTTTACTTCACCGGCATTATTAATATCCCCATTGGCCAGGTTAAGGTAATTTCCAACAATGGTAATAGTTGATTGGGGGGACACATATATATTAGCACCATTGTTTACCAGGGTTTGCGAATACCCTGTACTGAAAGCTACAATCATTATCAATAATGATCCTACTATTTTTTTCATAATAGATGAATTTTAGTCGTCCATTTTATCTGGTTGTAATTCACTTTCGGTTGCTTCCCGGGGGGCAGGAGGTGCTGGTTGGTCGTCAACAGCCACACCAGGTTGTTTGTACTGGACCGGTGGACGTGTAGACGCAAGGCGCTCCATAAATGCTTGTCGACCGAACAGTTTAGCATCCCATTCTGCCGTGAGTTCATTGCCCCGCTGTAACCAAATTTCCCTTGCTTGAGTGAGCATTTCATCCAATTGGTCCGGATGCTCTTCAAAGAACCGGCCTAGGTTGGCAGGATCAGGAATATCTCGTTCCTGTAAGATTTGTTCCTGAGGGATCAGCGTATTGCTAACAGAATTGGTCGTACTTGCCGCCGTAGCATATTTAGGCTCGTTCAATTCGATCGTAAGGCTCGGATCCTTTTCCTTCAGGTAAGAGAGCAATTCGTTCACGGTTGACTTAAGTTCCTGCACCTCGCTACGCTGTTTTTTGATCTCTCCCAAGAGGTCGTTAGTGTTCAGTCCTACGGCTACATTTATCATTGTGGCTCCATTCGACAAACTGGAACCTGACCACGCCATACCTACGACGCGGTCATAGTCCTTCAGTAACATACGATCGGGTGCCACGGCAACACCAATCCCGTCATTAAGCCCGGAGGCAAGGATATAATCGCCCACGTTAACGAGGCCACGCACGCGTACAGGTACCTGGCCCATAAAGGCGACTTTCTCATATTCCGCTTCCTGTCCGGGTGGAGGCGTGTTTCCAAGAACCATCGGCGCGGTAGAGACCACCAGGAGTTGGCGGGCTTTTTCGGTATTGGTGGAGACTTTCCCTCCGTACACACCCACAATGGTGCCCGGGAGTAGATCTATTGAATGGTCATCTCTCTCCAGCCATTCAGCATAGTCAGCTGCATTGGATTGGTATACCACACCTACATTGCTCTCCATGTCCCAGAAACGTTCTGCCCATTCCACATAAACCGCGATTCCCTCAAAAGCCATGACTGCCACTTCAGCCGCATCGAGTTGGAAAGCACATGCAATCTCTTCAGCATAGATAAAACTTTCGTCCAAAGCAGCCATGGTGTTGAACCAGATATACTCTGAACTGTTTTGGAGCTCCGACAGGTTTTGACCCGCTACACTACCACGGATATAGCTATTGTCGACGAAGTAGAGAAAATTGTTACCCGCATGCGCCTGGGCAGTATTCAGCCTGATCGCGATGCCTTGCTGTGCGCCTGATACATAAAGCGGATAAGAGGAAGTATAATTAGTAGGGTTTCCACTTGCTGGTCCATGAACATGCAACTGGTTCGTGCCTGTGGCAAGACTGCCACCACCACTTCGATTCATGTAAAATAATGATGTGTTGTTGTTATCTTCCACGTACAAAGCATATTCGTCAGTAGACAATGCCTTGATACGCTGGGTGACATTGTTATAGTAAAATTCGGTACCAATGGCTGATTTCCCTTTCAGCACCATATTACCCTCCTTTTCAATCCCGAAAACTCGTTGGTCAGATTCGTTTTGCATGTAAATCCCCCAGTTGTCTGAACTGGAAGTTTTTATCCGATGAGTGACATCTGAATAGGTTGAGCCTCCGACACCCAAGCGACCGGAAACGCTCGTATTACCTGCTACTGTTAGATCGTGTGTTGGCGTTGTGGTTCCAATGCCTACATTACCCGTAAAACCGCTTATACTTAAGGCCGGCTCACCATTTGTATCACCCAAGTGTCGGATGATACTAAATAAGTTATTCGTCTCATCACTTTGCAAAGTCCAACCAAATGCATCAGTGTAATGTCGTAGTTTTATTCCCGCTTTATAAAGGTTTCCTCCTGAAGTACGAATACCAAGATATTTATTACCGGCGTCCGTATAGTCGCCAACCTGAAGTATTTCCCCGGGATTTATGGTACCAATTCCAATTTTACCATTATTTCCAATCCACATCCGGTCCTGGTTGTTAGTAAACAATGGAAATCCATGATCAGAAATTGTACCTAGTCCTCCGGTTGCATTCTCAGCAGGTGCAATTAATGCAATATTGGATTCCGTTGAAGAATTAATCAGGCTGAAGTCGGCATAATCTTTTATAATTTGGAGGCTTGATTGTGGGTCTGTAGTTCCAATTCCCACATTTCCCGATTGGTTTACCAAAAACTTCGGTGAATCACTTCCTTCAATTACGAAGGACCCAAGGCTATCCTGGCCAATATCGATAAAGCCGCTTTCTCCACCAGAAAACCTTAACTGTGATCCAAAACCCTTGCCATCCATAACTCCCAGAACAACAGTTCCCATCACCTCGCTACCCGGCCAGGATGGAAAATAGGTGCTTCCCCTGCCCGCTTTAATATGTAACAATCCATCCGGAACTGTGGTACCTATTCCAACATTTCTGTTAGAATACAAATTTCCATGGGTTAACATCCATTTCTCATTTTCATCAAAATTTGTTTCTGTAAACCGAATACTCCAATTATCCAAAGTTCCTTCGTCTTCATCGTATTGGTCATAGATCTTTAGTACCCAATCGCCTGATACAGCTATTCCATCAAAGTCGTAAAAATTACCTTCTGGCAAAAATTCACCAGTGAAGGGTGGTGTTCCATCAGTTATAGAAATTGAGGCAGTTTTAGTAAAGCAGGTGGCGGTATAATTTTGTCCTCCACCTCCATTTCCTGAGCTAAGCTCAACTTCAATTCCTTCAGGACTAATCAGCGAGATAACTAAATCCTGATCCCATGTATGTGTAATGTTAAGGCACACTTCAATAATTGTTTCTGGTTTTATAGTAAACCAATCCAGGTCAACATTTATAGTATCGTAGGTTTCCTGAAGGCTTAAAATTGGTTTTGAACTAAAACTAGTATCATTTACCATGGTATCACCAGCTGAGGGAGCATCAAAGAATGGCTGCCAGGAGGCATAACCTGTTGCATCAGATTTTAGGATATATCCATCATTCGCGCCATCTGGAATCATCAAGCCATCAGTTTTAATATTACCTGAAACATCAAGAAGTTCGGATGGTTCCAGGTTTCCAATACCGATGTTGCCATCTTTTCCAATCCACATTCTGTCGACGTTATTGGTAAAAAGGGGAAAGCCATGGTGTGATGCAGTACCCAGACCACCTGTTGTCTCCTCATCCGGAGCTATCAGGTAAATATTGGATTGATTTGTTGTATCAAACAATCCAATTCCGGGAGTATCCTTTACAATCACAAGGCTCGAACCAGGATTTTCCGTACCTAATCCGACATTTCCGGAATTATAAAATATGCCATTACTGTTTTGTATCCAGGGATTTTCAGCAGCGGTTCCGAACCGTTGCCAGGCCGTACCATTGTAAAAATAAAATCCCGGATTGTTATCTGTCTGATAGATCATCAGGCCCACTGCAGGTGATGTTGGCCGTTCCGCCATAGTCATCCTGGGAACAAGCATACCAAGGCCGGTTGCTTTTACATCCAACATCGCAGAAGGATCGGGCAAACTCTCATCATTATTGATACTTACCTGTGCTGCCACATCATTTGACATAAAAGTAGCCATAACAAAAAGTGTTGATAAGAAAACTACAAAAGTGAGATTTTGAGTGTAAAATGTAAATTTTGCTTTCATGTGATAAAGTTTTATTTTAGGAATAGAATTAATTCAATTATCCACAGACAGTCTTTTTGTACTGCCACTCAATATTGTAAAAAAAATACGTCCAACCTGATGCAAAAAACTAAAAATGCATGACCTGTAAATGTGAACAAAATGTAAAGCCGACAAGCCTGAAAAGTGATTTGAAAATTGATTTCTGCATAGCTTTTTAGATGAATAATGAGATGATATTGGAAAACAATCACTTAAACTTATTGGGTTTACGGACGTAAGAAAAAATAATTGATGCTCCAAAATAATTCTTCTTAACAGTGATGAAAAAAAGCATTCCAGATTTTTAACAAATTTGTTCGGGCTAAATTTTGTTAGAGTCTGAAATGCCTCAATCCTAACTGAAAAATGGTTGTTACAAGTTTGTTTTAAAAAGTTTACTTAAGTTTACTTCACCTCTGTCAACTGATTTGATGTCTCAAGGTTTTGGGTGATCGTTTCGCAAATAATTTCCTCATTTCCATCACCAAATCCTGACTGCCGACAAACCAGGTTTTTATCCTTGTCGTACAACATACTTGATGGGATGTTTGAAATACCCAGACTTCGTTTTAGCTCATCGTTGGTATCGATGTAAATATCAAACTCCCAATTTTTACCATTAGCCATAGGTTTTATATGATTCCAGGACCCATGGCAATCAGTGCAAACTGCTACCATTTTCACATCTGCCTGTTGGAGATCATCTTCTAAAGTACTTTGTAAAACTTCAAGGTTATCGCAGCATTTTCCGCTTTCGGAATCCCAGAAAAACAACACTGTGACACCATCTGCATCAAGAATATCAGAAGACATTATGGGAGTTCCATCCACTGTTTTGAGTTCAACATCTGGAATGGATTGATTTTGAGCGGTAAGAGAGACAGAAAATCCGATAATTAACAAGAATGCACTAAATGACTTTTTCATAATATGATATTTTTAAGGGTTAAAATCAATTTCGATGAACTTAATAAAATCAAGTAAAGCCAGTTTAAATCTCGGTAGTATGGCGAGTATAGGGAAGTAAATATAAGCAGGAAGAACTGTAGTTGAAATATTAAAGATCAAACGTACATCACGAATTGTTAATTTTTTGCTAATAAATCTTGGACTTTGTTAATGTTCTGTTAAATACAGCATATCCGAATATTGTGTTATTTTGCATCTCTGATGCTAAACCAAACAAGTATGAAAAAAATTATAATCACCTCTTTTGCATTTTTATCAGTTTTATTGGTAGTCTCATGCAAACAAAATTCCGACTCAGAAATTTACGACCAGCCCCCAAAATGGGCAAGAAATGCTATTTGGTATCAAATTTTTGTAGAGCGATTCAATAACGGTGATCCTACCAACGACCCCACGGTGGAAAGCATTTCTACAGCCTCCGACTTCCGGCCTGTTCCGGATGATTGGTCGGTAACTCCATGGACCCATAACTGGTATGAACAGGATGATTGGGCCAAAAATATGAAAGTGGGTTTTTATGACGGGCTACAACTGCGACGTTTTGGTGGAGACCTTCAGGGCATTTTGGATAAACTGGATTATTTGCAGGAACTTGGAGTCACAGCTCTTTATCTTAATCCTGTCAATGATGCGCCCTCACTTCATAAGTTTGACGTGCGTAACTGGAGGCACATAGATATAAATTTTGGTCCGGATCCGGAAGGAGATTATGAAATTATTAAGTCCGAGGATCCTGCTGACCCAAGTACATGGAAATGGACTTCTGCAGACCAACTTTTTTTAATTCTTGTGAATGAACTTCACAAAAGAGACATGAAAATTATTCTGGATTTTTCGTGGAACCATACCGGAGTTGAGTTTTGGGCATGGAAAGACATCATTAAAAATCAGGAGAAATCTAAATATAAGGATTGGTACGAGATCACCTCATTTGACGATCCCAACACACCTGAAAATGAATTCGCATACCACGGTTGGGCTAACCTGGCCAGTTTGCCGGAAATTAAAAAAGTTGATATCACCACTGAAAAAAAGTCAGGGTATCCTTATGAGGGAGATATTTATGAGCCTGTAAAAGACCACATTTTTGCAGTAACTGAGCGATGGTTGGCACCGAACGGAAATGTATCCCAGGGCATTGACGGCTACCGACTGGATGTGGCTGACCATATAGGGATGAAATTCTGGCGCGACTGGCGTACTTATGTAAAATCCATCAATCCTGAAGCCTACCTTGTGGGTGAGATTTGGTGGGTGAAATGGCCGGAAACGTTGATGAACCCAACACCATATGTTAAAGGCGATGTTTTTGATGCTGTGATGTTTTACCAGATATATCGTCCGGCACGGTATTTCTTTGCTAAAACCAATTTTGATATTACCGCTCAACAATTGGTTGATAGCATGAACTTCCAATGGGACAGAATTGGTAAACCTTACAGGTATGCCATGATGAATACTGCAGCAACACATGATGCGCCCCGTTTACTCTCTTCATTTGGAAATCCAAACAAATACAAATACAATGCAAAACCTGATGCAGACCCAAATTATATTACCGGTAAGCCAGATGAAGAAACCTATCAAAGGGTAAAACTTTACCTGATGCACCAGTTTACAAATATAGGTGCACCACAAATATGGAATGGCGATGAAATGGGAATGTGGGGTGGTGATGATCCGGATTGCCGTAAACCCCTGTGGTGGCCTGAATTTGAGTTTGACCCTGAATACCGAAATAATATCCAGCCTGCTGAAAAAGAATTTGAAGAGGTTGGTTTTAATTCAAACTGGTTTGAATTTTATAAGCAAGTCACCCGTATCAGAAAAGAAAATCCTGCGCTTTCATCCGGCGAAATCGAATTTCTTGAGGCTGAGGGTAAGCTACTTTCCTATAAAAGGTTTAATGATAAAGATGAAATTATTGTAATGTTTAATCTGGAAAAACATATGCATACATTCAAACTTACTTCAACAGGAATATGGGAAGATTTAATGACAGGGGAAATTATAACTTCGGATGAAGTTTTAGTTCAACCTTTGGATTATCAAATTTTAAAAAGGGCAGAATGAAAAATTTAATAATTTTTCATTAATTCATTGTAGAGACGTAGCATGCTACGTCTCTATCATAATATGAACGAGATAATTAAATTATCCCTTATCATTAAAAAATTTATCATCATCCCAGTTTTTTGAATTATTGATGATGTATTTTTTTATCCTTAGGTAATCCTTTTTATCACGGATAATATGATCATAATAACGTGCTTGCCATCCAAAAAGCAAATTGTTTTCATTGCACCATTTGGTAACTGCGGATTTGTAAGATCGTACAATCGCACCAACAGATCCATGTTCAGGGGATATGGATGACATTCTTGGGTTCTTTGGTTTTGGATTTTCAAACAAAGCCTCTATTTTTTGATGGTTTTGAAAATAGTCATCATCCTCATCAGGCATGACTTGAATAATTTTCTCAATATCCTCAGAAGTAATCGTTTGATTTTTCCCAGAAGGTTTTGACAGGGTTATCAATCCATGTATATGATTTGGCATTACAACATACTCATCCAATTTCACAAAGGGAAAATGTTTGGGAATTTCCAACCAATATTCCTCTGCTTTTTTACCAGATTTGGTAGCAATCAATTTTTCGCCTTTAATTAGGCCAAAATATGAAATGTGCTTTTCGGTACAAATTGTGAGAAAATAGGTCCCATTCCAGCTATAATTCCACCAGGGTGCCCTGGTTGATTTAATGCGGAATTTATTTTGGAATCTGTCCGACATTTCTTTTGGAACAATAATGAATGTAGAGACCTCCTAGCAAGTTACATATCTAAGCTTGCGACCGGCAAATGAATATGGATTATTCCTCCAACAAAAAAATCAAAGGTACCTCCAGCCTTTTGCGCCAGTAAATCTCGTTGTGTTCGTGACCATCATACTTTTTCGTCATCCAATCCATACCTACCCGGTAACCTTTATCCATCATAATTCTATCGATTTTATGCTGATGAGGTTGATAAATTGAATCGAGCGAAGCTGTTCCATAGTCAAAATATATGAGGTGCCCACCCGGATCAGGAAGGCTCTCAGTAAGATAAGTCACAAAAGCTTCAGAGACTTCATGAGGCTCAACATCCGGATCGCCAACCCAATGTGTTGAAAGGCAACCTGCACCCCTAAAAAATTGCGGATATTCACACAAGGCATAAATGGAAATCAGTCCTCCCATGCTCGAGCCCATAGCATAAGTATTCTGCCTGTCAGGTTTTGTCCGGTATACACTGTCGATAAATGGTTTTAATTCATCCACCATAAATTTCAGGTAATTATCTGAAACAGGAATTCCACCAAATTTTTTCTTTAACCCACTTTTGGTTTTCCTGCTCAGACTGTTAAAAGGCTTTTCGGGCATATATTCCTGGTACCGTTTGGGCGTATTCCAAATCCCAACCACTATTACTTCAGGTATTTTCCGGTTCTTCACTAATTTTGTTACTGCTTCGTCAACACCCCACTCTTCGCCGATATTTGCAGAATCCGCAATAAATAGATTTTGCCCATCTTGCATATAAATTACGGGAAACTGTTTCCCTTCGCTTCCACTGTAACCTTCAGGCAACCATACGTCCACATTGCGGGCATCCACAAATTCAGACTCGATATTATCATGATGAACCAGGGTTCCGGCGGACTGTCCTATGATATCAACAGTTATCATAAATATTAAAAGCAGGCAGAAATAAATTACTTTTTTCATTGCTAAAATAATTTTGATGATTACTAATTATAATAGAGATTTAAGCTGTCAGTATCCAAAAGTAGCAAGAATAACTTGTATAAATACAAATTGCACTAAGAAATTTTATTAATTCGTTTAACGACAAAAGTTTGTCCTTATTGGTAAAGCAGTACAATTTAAGCCCACAATCGGATTTATTCATATATTCGCTCTCATCAAATTTTTAGCCACTACTAAAATGTTAATTTGTGAAACCAATAAAAAGATAATGATGATTTTTTCCCGGATATTTAGAGTATTTTTTCCTCTTGTGTTGATAACATTATTTTTCTCAACGTGTAGTAAGAAAGAGGACCAAAGGCCAAATATTATTTTCATCATGAGTGACGACCATGCCTTCCAGGCCATCAGCACTTATGATGATAAACTGATTGAAACACCGAATATCGACAGGCTGGCAAAAGAAGGCATGCGCTTTGACCGTGCTTATGTTACCAACTCTATTTGTTCTCCAAGTCGGGCGGTAATTCTAACTGGTAAACACAGCCACCTGAATGGAGTAAGAGATAACATCAATGTATTTGACAGTGCCCAGCAAACATTCCCTAAAATGCTGCAGCGATCGGGTTACGAAACAGCTGTTATTGGCAAGTGGCATCTCAAATCACAACCCTCAGGTTTTGATTATTGGCGTGTCCTTCCCGACCAGGGCGTTTACTACCAACCAAAATTCAGAACTCCGGGAGGAATTATTACCGAGCAGGGATATGTAACGGATGTTATTACAGACCTGGCCATAGAATGGCTGGATGAACTCAGGAATGAGAGCAAACCTTTCATGCTGATGTACCAGCACAAGGCACCACACCGGTCGTGGTTACCAGCACAGGATTACCTTGATGAATTTATGGACAAGCCTATCCCCATACCCGAGACTTTGTTTGATGACTATTCCGGAAGGGGAACTGCTGCATACGAAGCAGAGATGCGGATCAAAGAGCATATGGGCCTGAGCAATGACAATAAGATTAAACCTGAGCTTGTCGAAGAATTGGGATTTGAGGAGTTTTCACAATGGTATGCCCCCATCTACGAGAGGAACTACAACCTGATGACGACTGAAGAAAAGGAAAAATGGAATGCCGTCTATGAACCAATCAACATGAATTTTTCTGAGAATCCCCCCAGGGGTGACTCATTGGTATTATGGAAATACAAACGTTACATGGAAGATTACCTGGCCAGTATAAAATCGGTGGACGATAATGTTGGACGATTGCTCGATTTCCTTGAGGAATCCGGTTTGGATAAAAACACCCTCGTGGTTTACACTTCTGACCAGGGTTTTTACCTGGGTGAGCATGGCTGGTTCGACAAGCGTTTTATGTATGAAGAGTCCTTCAGGACGCCACTTCTGGTGAGATGGCCCGGAAAAATTATACCTGCTTCAGTAAATAAAAAACTTGTGCAAAATCTTGATTTTGCGGAAACTTTTTTGGAAGTTGCCGGAGTTGAAATTCCGGGAGACATGCAAGGACATAGTCTGCTGCCCCTATTTGAAGGAAACACAAAATACTGGCGCGAAGCCATTTATTATCATTATTACGAGTATCCGGGTGTACATGGGGTAAAACGACATTACGGTATCTCAACCGAAAGATTCAAACTCATTCATTTTTACTATGACATTGATGAGTGGGAACTGTACGACCTTGAAACAGATCCACAGGAATTGAACAATTTGGTTGATGATCCAAAACTCGAGAAGATCCTGAGCATAATGAAGAAAAAACTTAAAGCGCTGAGGATACAATATGGCGACAGCGACGAATTGACATTGAAAATCCTGGAAAATGACTTGAAAAATTAAGCTATCTGCAAACTTAATCCATTCTGAACAACACCTTACCGGCTGACATATCAGAAATATAGCTTTTTAAACCGTCATAAAATTGATCCGATGAAACTGACCCCTGAATTTTAGTTTCAATTTTTTTCTGAATGAGCAACTCCTGCAGGTAATCAGAAACTGCTGCAATTTCTGGCTGAGACATATCATTTAGCCAATCACCCAAATTAAAACCTCCCAGGATTTTATTCTTAAAGATTACTTCCAATGCATCAATCTCTCCAACAGGCATTCCTGACAAACCTCCGTAAAGTATCAGTTCCGAACCTGCAGGCATAGCATTAAGGATTATCCCGGTAAGTTCCCCACCCACAGCATCAATTGCGGAGGTGGCATTGATTTGAGATGCAAAGTGTGCCAATTGATCTTTAAAATCTTCGCTACTGATATCCAGAACAAATTCTTCACCATGGGCCTTCAGTTCTTTAACATGCTCAGCTTTTCTTACCAGGTGGATCATCTTCAAACCTTTCTCCCTCGCAAATGAACAAATGAATTGCCCCACCTGTCCCATTGCTGCTGACTGAATGATTGCTGTATGCTGGTTGCCCAGGATATGATCGAACAAAGCATATGCGGTTAAAGGGTTTATAAAAAGGCAGGCTGCCTGTTCAACCGGTAATTCATCCAATAGCAACAGACAATCATGAAATCCGACTGTTACAAATTCAGCCCATGTGCCACCCTTGTCATCCTGAGAAAAGAAACTTACCCGCTTTCCAATATACTTTTCATCAATATTTTCACCTACAGCAATCACCACACCGGTGCCTTCGAAACCAGGAATTGCCGGCAAGGCTTTTTTAATGTTGTATCCTCCTCGAATAAATGCAATATCAGATGGGTTGATCGGAGATGCCTGAATCTTAACAAGTACCTCTTCAGCCAAAGGCTTTGGTGTTTCCATTTCGACAACTTTCATGCTTCGCATGGCACGGATCAAATTGGGATTGTAATTTTCGAGAACAATTGCTTTCATATTAATAGCAGTATAATGTAATATTGATTTTTTACAAAAATAGCAGAAGATTAGCAAAGTTAAAAATAGAGTTTTACAAATTGTGTGCTAATTTTTTAACCCGTTGTTCTAGTCATATGTTTGATCTTTTATAGTTTCCTTTTGTGAACTTTTGTGCCTTGGAGCTATAGTGGCTAGTTTTGTCGCATTTGTAGGTTGAACCTACCCTCTTCCTTTTTATCGCCACAAAGACTCTAAAACACAAAAGGAACACTAAATTGGACAATCATTTTTTGAGTTGTCTTAAACCAAAAAAATATTTCATTTAATGGAATTTCAAAGCACAAAAAAACCGCCACAAAAGATTATGGCGGTCAGGTGTCACTTCGCTCAAAGTGTACCTATCTCATCGGATATTTTTTAAAGATATCATCGGCTTGCATCAATATATCAACATATTGTGATCTCTTGTATGCAAATGGATCATTTAAGTTCTTCTTCGAAACTTTTCCCTTAAAGTCATCAATACTCTTATAGCCTTTACTATTCATCCAGGCCTCAAGATCGGTAAGTATATTTTTGATCTGGCCTATGCCGTTGCGATACAAAGTACTTACAACCTGTACTACATCTGCTCCGGCCAATAACAATTGAATTACCTGGTTAGCATTGAATATACCGGTATTCCCACAAATGTCAGCGTTGATATTACCATGCAACATACCTGAAAAACGCAATGCCAGGCGATAATCACCTTCACAACTCAGGAACCATGGAAAGGTTAATTGTTCTTTGTCAATATCGATATCCGGTTGGAAAATCCTGTTAAACAAAACAAAACCATCAACACCAGTCTTATCCATCTGATCAACCACTCCAAGTACATTGGTATAAAACGGGCTAAGTTTTACACTTACCGGAATGTTCACGGATTGCTTAACTTTTTTGAGAATTGCCAATCGCTGGTCTACAATTTCCTTACCTGGCCTTTCGGCACTACGTGGATTGGAATACAAATTAAGCTCCAGTGCAGCAATACCAGTTTCTTCAAGTTTCTTTGCATAATCGGCCCATGTAACATCGTATACACAATTGAGGCTGGCAATAACCGGAATACTCATCTTATCCACAACCTTTTTAAGATTATGCAGATGTTCTTCGGGTCCGGCGTGTTGGATTTTTGGAAACAATGATACCATTTCGGCATGACGCTCATTATATTCTTCAAGATGGTCATCATGTTGGGCACGTTCCAGTTGAACCTGTTCTTCGAAAAGAGATTTGTAAACGATGGCGGCAGCTCCTGCATCCTCGACCTGCTGTAGAGCATCCATATCAGTAACCAGGTTACTTGCACCTACGATAACAGGATTTTTTAGCTCAAGCCCTAAATAGGACGTTTTTAATTCGGCCATATGTTAATTTATTATATGTATGGTTAATACGATCGAAAATAATTTCATGGCAAAAATATCAAAAAAAATGAAGCCTTTTTATGATTGGCTAATTTAAAAAAGGTTTAATTATCGAATTATGATAAAAAGGGCGAATCTAAATTATTATCAGAGGCTGATGGAAATACCAGAGTAAAAACTGAGCCTTCACCTTCTTTACTTTCAATTTGCATTTCCACCTGCATTCTTCTGGTAAAATCCTTCACAATTTCCAATCCCAGGCCGGTCCCCGATTCATTATCTGTTCCCAGTCGTGACTGAACCTGATTATCCAACAACAAGTCTTTTACCATATTCTCGGGCATACCTATACCATTATCGATCACCTTAACTATTACTTTTCCATCAACTTCATCCGACTTAAGCCATATTTTCCCGTTTTTAGAAGTAAATTTAATGGCGTTACCAATTAAATTCCTGAAAATGGTATTTGTCATATTTTCGTCAATCAGGGAATGGGCTGAAGTATTAACTTTGTTCTCAATCCCAAGGTTTTTGTTCGATGCACGTTGCACTAGTAAATCAACCTGAGAATCAATTAAGCTGAACAGATTCGTGGTTACAGGATTATACTCTATCATATCTCTTTGTGCAAGTGACCATTGAAGAAGGTTTTCGAGTAAACCAAAAGTAGTTATACTTTGGTCGTAAGTCATCCTTAACATTTCAGCCTTTTCTTTATCATCAAAATCCTGGCGATCATCCATCATAAGTTCCATGAATCCCATCATGGCATTGAACGGTGACTTAAGATCATGTGCAATAATAGAGAACATCTTATCCTTGGTTTGATTGGTCCTCTCAAGCTCTTGTTTCTGGACAAGCACCTTATTGTTCAAATCCTTAAGAGATTTATATGCTAAATTAAGTTTACGCCTGCTTCTAAAAATACTCACAGCATAGATTATGGCAAGTATCATCGAAACAATTACTATAGCACCTATACCTCTTTGATTTTGAATAACCCTTGCACTGACTTGATTTATGTCACGTAGCCGCTGATTTTCAATCGCCTTCTTTTCGGTTTCGTATTTCTGCTGAATTTCTTCAATTTGACGCCGGTTTTCGAGCTCACTTATACTATCCTTAAAACTTGTGTGTTTTTTATAATACAACAAAGAATTCGGGAAATCACCACCCTTTTCGGCTATAACCGACATCAGGTAGAAGTAATTTTCCTTAAATAAGATTTGTCCGGTTTCATCAATTAGATCATGCGTTTCTGCTAACACTTCTTTCGCTTCAGCAATCTCCCCTTCTTCAACCAAAATTCTGCAAATTGCCAGGTTATTATAGAGGATGCCGATTTTCAAACCTTGCTTTCTTGAAATTTCCGTTGAATTTTCATAACTGGCAAGGGCCAAATCCGTATTTCCATTTATTTTATAAATATTACCAATGTTATGATAGTTTCTTGCCAGGTCGGCATAAAAACCAAACTCAAGGGCAATGGCAATTGATTTGTCATAATATTCAAAAGCCAAATCGTAATCTTCCATTTCTTTGTAGGAAACACCAATATTGGTATAATTCATCGAAAGATTATAATTGTCTCCAATGCTTTTATTAACTTCAACGGCCTTAAGGAGATATTTAACAGATGATTCGAAATGTCCCAAATCCTTGTTGATCAAGGCAATGTTATTTAAGGCAATGGCTTGATTTTTTATATCACCCGTAGCCTCAAAATTGTTGAGCGCCAGCAAATACTGCTCATACGACTTTTGTAAATTTCCATTATTGTGGTTAATATTTGCAAGGTTATTGTATGCCGCACCAAGCCTGGTTTTGTTGCCCGTTAATAAGGCAATATCGAGAGCCTTTGTATAATAAAAACCCGCACTATCATAATCAGGGATATCCATAAAAGCATTTCCGTACAGTACTAAAACAGCAAATTTAAATTTCACCGCTTCATTTTGGCTGATCAGTTGATATGACCTTCGTATATATTTAAGCGCTGAATCTCCACTATTCAGATTTTCGTAACTGCGGGCTATATTTGCATTTGACCATGATATTTCCGATGCATCCTTCAGTTTGGTTGCGACAGACAGTGCATCAAAGCCGTACTCAATTCCTTTGTAGGGGTCAACAGTAGAATATGCCAATGAAAGTTCATTAAACAGCCTCAACCTGCTGGTATCACTTAATGTATTATTGGCCTCAAATTCTAATTCGAGCAATAATTCATCTTGCGACGATACATGTAACGACAACAACAATGCTAACAAACCCAATAAGGCCCTGCACATTCCAACAATTCTCATAACTGGTAGTTCTAATCCATCGCAAATTAAAGTATTTAATGCCAAAATGAAAGAATAAAACTTTATTCCACCCCCAAAACGCAACAAAATGCAGCATGTCTAATTTGGAAAAAGTATAAATTTTATCAATCATTAAAAAAGATTGAATTAGTACAAATTTATAAATGCTTTTATGATTGGTAATTAATTAAAAGATTAATCTAAAATGATTTTAAATTGCTGATTTTGACGATCAACAGGAATCCAAACAAATAATTGTTTGCTTTAAATACGTAATTTCGTGCCAAATTTCAATATGACAATTGTTGACGTAAAATATATTAAATCATGACAGAAAAGAAAAAGTTCATTACATGCGACGGAAACTATGCTGCTTCGCACATAGCCTATATGTTTAGCGAGGTTGCAGCAATATATCCAATCACGCCGTCCTCCACCATGGCAGAATACATTGACGAGTGGGCAGCACATGGCCGTAAAAATATTTTTGGTGAAACCGTAAAGGTTATCGAAATGCAATCGGAAGGTGGCGCTGCCGGTGCTGTACACGGATCACTTCAGGCAGGAGCCCTTACCACTACCTATACAGCTTCACAAGGCTTGATGCTGATGCTTCCAAACATGTATAAAATTTCTGGCGAGTTATTGCCAGGTGTTTTTCATGTTAGCGCCAGAAGTCTTGCTGCGCAAGCATTGTCAATTTTTGGAGATCATTCTGATGTGATGGCCGCACGAAACACAGGTTTTGCATTCCTGGCTACAGGAAGTGTCCAGGAAATTATGGACCTGGCAGCAATTTCGCACCTCGTTGCTATAAAATCACGCATTCCTTTCGTTCACTTTTTTGATGGATTCCGCACATCTCACGAAATTCAAAAAGTAGAGTATTTCACAAATAATGACGTTAAACACTTTTTGGACTATGATGCTTTACAAGCATTCAGAGACAATGCCCTAAATCCGGAGCATCCTGTAACCCGCGGAACAGCTCAAAATCCAGATATTTATTTCCAGTCACGTGAAGCTGCTAACAAATTCTACGATCCGATTCCTGATATGGTTGAAGAATACATGCAGGAAGTCACCAAACTGACAGGCCGTGAATACCATCCCTTCACCTATTATGGTGCACCTGATGCAGAAAATGTAATTGTTGCCATGGGTTCAGTTACCACAACTATTCGTGAAACTATTGATCACCTGATGGCGAAAGGCGAAAAAGTTGGCCTGCTGGCTGTACATCTTTATCGCCCTTTCTCAGTGAAGTATTTTATGAAAGCATTGCCAAAATCTGTGAAGCGGATTTGTGTTCTCGACCGGACCAAAGAACCAGGGGCACTTGGCGAACCTTTATACCTTGATATTAAAGAAATGTTTTATGGTACCGAAAATGCACCACTCATTGTTGGTGGGCGTTATGGATTAAGTTCTAAAGACACAACCCCAGCTACCATACTTTCGGTTTTCAACAACCTGAAACTTAACGAACCTAAAAATCATTTCACCGTGGGTATTGTTGATGATGTGAAGTTTACATCACTTCCACTCTTACCCGATGTAAGTATTGTTCCTAAAGGTACTTTTGAAGGTAAATTTTATGGCCTGGGATCAGATGGAACTGTTGGTGCCAATAAAAACTCCATCAAAATTATTGGTGAAAACACAGATAAATATTGCCAGGCTTATTTTGCATACGATTCTAAAAAATCAGGAGGTATTACTACCTCTCACCTCCGCTTTGGTGACAAGCCTATTTTATCCTCCTATCTTGTAGGTTCACCCGACTTTGTGGCCTGTCATGTTCCGTCGTATTTAAATAAATACGACATGTTGAAAGGATTAAAAAAAGGTGGCACATTCTTGTTGAACAGTATTTGGGATGGAGAAGAAACAAAGAACCGCCTTCCCGATCATTTCAAAAAATACATGGGTGAAAACGATATTCAGTTTTACATTATCAATGGTACCAGGATAGCTGAAGAAATTGGGTTAGGCAGTCGTACTAATACAATCATGCAATCTGCATTCTTCAAAATCTCAAATGTAATTCCTTACGAATTGGCAGTTGATGAAATGAAGAAGGCAATTATTAAAAGCTTTGGATTCAAAGGTGAAGAAATTGTAAACATGAACTTTTCTGCTGTTGATGCTGGTGCAAATGTTGAAAAAGTAGAAGTGCCAAAATCATGGGCCAAGATTTCAGCGAAGCAAGAAAAGGATATGCGCGATATTCCTGATTTTATTAAAAACGTAGTGGAGCCTATTAACAGCCTGAAAGGTGATGATTTGCCGGTAAGTGCTTTCTTAGGCCGTGAAGACGGAACATTCCCGGCTGGAACAACAGCCTATGAAAAACGCGGAATTGCAGTTAATGTACCTGAATGGATTCCTGAAAACTGCATCCAATGTAATCAATGTGCCTATGTTTGTCCCCATGCTTGTATCCGTCCCTTCCTGCTTAATGAAAAAGAATTAAGCAAAGCACCTAAAGGACTAAAGGTTATTGATGCAAAACCAAAAACCTTCGCTGGCCACCAGTTTAAGATCCAGTTGAGCCCACTCGATTGTACCGGATGTGGAAACTGTGCCGATGTTTGCCCATCAAAAGAAAAATCATTGGTAATGAAGTCTCTTGGAAGCCAGATGCACGAAACGAAGAACTGGGATTTCATCAGCAAGAATGTTACCTATAAAGACACCATTGTACCCAAGGAAAAATCTGTTAAAAACAGCCAGTTTGCTCAGCCATTGTTTGAGTTCTCTGGTGCCTGCGCAGGATGTGGTGAAACACCATATGTTAAATTGATTACCCAATTGTATGGTGACAGGATGATGGTTGCCAATGCTACCGGTTGTTCATCAATCTATGGTGGTTCTGCCCCATCAACTCCTTACTGCGTAAATGCCGAAGGACATGGTCCTGCCTGGGCCAATTCATTATTTGAAGACAATGCCGAATATGGGTTTGGTATGATGCTGGGTATTGACAAAATGCGCCAGCGCCTAGCCGAAAAAATGACTGCAGCACTTCAAAATGGTATTGCAGATAATATGAAGCTTGCCTTCACTGAATGGCTTGAAGGAATTAATGATGCTGAAGCTTCAAAGCTTGCTTCTGCAAAAGTTATTAAAACCTGCGAAAAATCGAAGGATACTGTTGCCAAAGAAATTATGGACCTGAAACAATACCTCATTAAGAAATCAGTATGGGCGTTTGGTGGTGACGGATGGGCATACGATATTGGATACGGAGGACTTGACCATGTGATCGCATCCGGCGAAGACATCAACATCCTTGTTATGGATACAGAAGTTTATTCAAACACAGGAGGACAGGCCTCCAAATCAACACCTGTTGGAGCAGTTGCTAAATTTGCTGCTTCCGGAAAGAAAATCCGTAAGAAGGACCTGGGTGCTATGGCCATGACCTACGGCTATGTGTATGTTGCACAAGTTGCCATGGGTGCCAGCCAATCGCAATTCTTTAAAGCCCTTAAGGAAGCTGAGGCATACCCGGGACCATCCGTTATTATTGCATACTCACCTTGTATTAACCATGGTTTGAGGGCAGGTATGGGTAAAACCCAGGAAGAATCAAAGCGGGCTGTCGAAGCAGGATACTGGCAGATGTACCGGTACAACCCAGCCCTTGAAGAAGAAGGAAAGAACCCATTCCAACTTGACTCGAAAGAACCGGATTGGGATAAATTCCAGGAATTCCTGAATGGTGAAGTACGTTACACTTCATTGCGCAAAGCTTTCCCTGCAGAAGCTGAAATACTGAGCAAGGAAGCAGTTAAGAATGCCAGGTGGAGATATGAAAGTTACAAACGCCTTGCAGCGATGGATTTCTCTAATGATGAATAGACAATAAAATCATTTTTAACACAAAGCCGGAACTGATGAGTTCCGGCTTTTTTTTGGACATAAAAATTATATTATTTCAGGTATAATAATCCTACTAACAATATTGGGAATTGAATTTAAGGTGGGATGAATCAACCAAACAAATTCCTGAACACATCTTCAATTTTAGCTACCGGGACCAGCTCAATATTGAATTGTTTTCGCTCCAGGTTTTTGAAACTATATTTGGAGATAAAGATCTTTTCGAAGCCCAGTTTTTCGGCTTCACTGATCCGTTGTTCAATTCTATTCACAGCCCTGATTTCGCCTGACAAGCCAACTTCTGCAGCAAAACAGGATTTTTGATTGATTGGCATATCCTCATTGGAAGAAAGGATGGCACAGATAACTGCCAGGTCAATAGCAGGGTCATCCACCCGAAGGCCTCCGGCAATATTCAGAAATACATCTTTGGAGGCGAGACGGAAACCACTTCTTTTTTCGAGTACTGCCAGTAACATATTTAAACGCCTGGTATCGAAGCCCGTGGTTGAACGTTGCGGCACGCCGTAAGCTGCAGAACTAACAAGTGCCTGCGTTTCGATGAGCATAGGGCGCAGACCTTCCATAGTTGCAGCAATTGAAATTCCACTGAGTTGTTCGTCCCTTTGTGAGATTAGTATTTCTGAAGGATTACTTACTTCCCTTAAACCAGAGCCGCGCATTTCGTATATCCCCAACTCGGATGTAGAGCCAAAGCGATTTTTCATCGATCGCAAAATTCTGTATCCGTAGTTTCTGTCACCTTCAAACTGAAGCACTACATCCACCATGTGCTCCAGCAATTTTGGTCCTGCCAGCTGTCCATCTTTGGTAATATGACCGATAAGAAAAACAGGGGTGTTTGTTAGCTTGGCGTACTGCTGCAATTCATTTGCGCACTCACGAATCTGAGAAATGCTTCCAGCAGATGACTCAATCATATCCGTATGCAAAGTTTGGATGGAGTCGATAATAATAACCTGTGGTTGCAAACTTTCCAAATGCGTAAAAATAGCCTGTGTAGCGGTTTCGGTGAGAATATAACAATTTGAATTCTCTGGCCCAACGCGTCCTGATCTCATCTTGATTTGTTGTTCACTTTCTTCACCTGAAACATAAAGAATCTTTAGTCTGTTCAGGTTTAAAGCTACTTGTAACATCAAGGTTGATTTTCCAATTCCAGGCTCCCCTCCTACTAAAACAACTGATCCGGGAACCATGCCACCTCCCAGTACCCTGTTTAATTCGTTGTTACTGGTATCAACTCTTGTTTCATTTTCAAATTGAATCTGAGTTAGTTGCTTTGGAGAACTCTTGCGTATAATCCCTTGCCCTACTGAAGAAGCCTGGGCCTTGCCTTTCTGGATCACTTCCTCGGCAAACGTATTCCACTCGCCACATGATGGGCACTTTCCCAACCATTTTACTGCCTGGTAGGCACAATTTTGACAGTAGTATGCTATCCTGGTTTTGGCCATCTATTTTTTCAACTAATCCTAATATTACAAATCAGAAATCCGCTGGATGATACTGCTGGATGAAAAACCATCCAAAAAGTCGATGGCAATGATCTCACCATCTTTTTCCTTCACGACATCATATCCTACAATATCCTCAGGTTTATAATCGCTTCCCTTTACCAATACATCCGGCTTTACAAATTTAATCAAATCATAGGGTGTATCCTCATTAAAAAGAACTACAGCATCTACAAAATGTAAAGCCTTCAGAATCATAGCCCTTGAATGTTGGTCCTGTATCGGACGTCCTTTGCCCTTGATCCTGGAAACTGATTCATCGGTATTGAGCCCAATGATCAACACATCGCCAAGGTCGGCAGCTTTTGCAAGATAATCGATATGGCCACGATGAAGAATATCAAAACAACCATTGGTAAACACGATCTTCTTTTGTTGAAACCGCCAGTAACCCAGCCAAAATTTAATTTCTTCTTTATCATCAAAGATCATCGAGTTGATCAGTTCAAGTTTTTTCATGTTTTCTTCTATTATAAATAGGTAACAATATTAATGATGCCACTCCTGCCACAACTATCATCAATGTTTGCGCAGTCCATGTTAACCAGCCTAAAGCGTAGCCATATGTGTTTGTTATGCCATAAAGCACCAGTGTTTCAGCGATGATGGCAGGGTAAATACCAATTCCTCCCTGAACGACAATTATTCCAATCGAGCCAAAAATGAGTAAAGATAGGGCAGCATCAAACCCCAGATGACTGGTTTCGGCAAGGCTGAAAAAACACACATAGATCATCAGGTAATACAACACCCAAATGAGTAATGATTGAAAAATAAATAATAGGGGTTTTTTAATTTTTGTAACTGCCCATAATCCATTCCAAAAACCCAGTACAACATCTTTTGATTTCTGATAAACTTTGAGGTGACTAATCCTTTTTCTAATCAGAAGAAATACGCCAATAAACGCAACAAAAACAATAAGCAAAACATACAAATAGGTTGATGTTTCATCAGAGATATTCATCTTTTCCATCAAGGGCCTGTACACTTTTTCATCAACATAGTGATTGAGTTCATCAAAAAAGATAAAAAGGTTGATGAAAAACAAAAGGAGAAATACCACCAGATCGATACTCCTTTCGACGATTACAGTACCAATCGCATTGTTTATGGGAATTTTTTCGTACTTATTCAACACACCACAACGTGTCACTTCGCCTAATCGCGGTAATGCCATATTGGCCAGATACCCGATCATGACAGCAAAAAAGGTATTTGATATTTTTGGATGGTAACCCAGGGGCTCCATCAGTATCCTCCACCTGTATGCCCTAACAATATGACTTAAAATACCTATTAAAATTGAAAGTATTACCCAGCTATAATTGGCAGTGATGAAGGATTCCCAAATTTCTCTTTTTTGTTCAGGTGTAAGCTGACGTAAAAACAGCCAGATAAAAAAGATACCAATGGCAAGAAAAAACAGTAATTTTAATACCGAGGCAAAGTTCTTTTTCAAGCTGCTTTTAGATTTTATTGTTCAAATCAGGAAATACGATTGCAGGTTTGAGTGTTTTGGCTTCTTCAAAATCCACTGAAGCATAGGAAACAATGATTACCAGGTCGCCCGGCTGTACCTTACGTGCAGCAGCTCCATTAATCGAAATAATACCCGAAGCCCGCTCACCTATAATTACATAGGTCTCAAACCTTTCTCCATTGGTAATATTATAGATGTGTACCCTTTCATTTTCGATAAGGTTAGCAGCATCCATCATATCTTCATCGATGGTAATGCTGCCGATATAATTTAGTTCGGCCTGGGTAACGGTTGCCCTGTGTATTTTTGATTTTAATACTTCAATGTGCATAGCGCAAAATTACTAAAATAATATCAGATTATCGATCAGTCTTACTTTGCCGAGATGTACGGCAGTACAAGCAATCATGCTGTTTGCATCCTTCCAGTTGTTGGGCCTGAGTAGGGTATCTGCATTGACAATTTCAAAATACTCAACGTCCAGTTCATCATAATTGTTCAACTGGTGGATGGCCCATTGCTCAATGTCCATAACCGACATCTGTCTGGCCCTTTCTTTGGCGCCTGTTAATACCCTGTAAATAACCGGTGCAATTTTCCGCTCTTCATTTGTTAGCCTTACGTTCCGTGAACTCATAGCCAGTCCATCCTTTTCCCGTTTAGTGGGGCATGGAATGATTTCAACCGGCATAGCCAATTCCCTTGTCATGGCTTGAATTATTCTCAGTTGCTGATAGTCTTTCATCCCAAAATAGGCCCTGTGGGGCTGGATAATTTCGAAGAGTTTACGCACAACAACAGCTACTCCATTAAAATGGCCAGGCCTGTGCTTGCCTTCCAGCACCTTATCCAGTTGTCCGAAATTATATTTATCGACAACAGGTTCAGGATACATCTCTGATACATCAGGATTAAAGAGCATGTCACATCCCATATCTTCAAGTTTCCTTATATCATCCTCCAGGGTTCTTGGGTATTTTTCAAGATCCCCTTTGTTGTTAAATTGTATGGGATTAACAAATATGCTTGTTGCTACAAAATCATCCTTCAATGAAGATGCGGTGAGCAGAGAAATATGCCCTGCATGCAAAGCACCCATGGTAGGGACAAAACCAATTGTTTTACCGCTTTTCCGGATGTTTGAAAGATAATCCCTTGTTTCGTGAATGGTTTTACAAATTTTCATTCAAAAGCACTGGATTTTGAATTAATTCAGTGTTAAAATAAGCAACATATCCTTTTCGAGTGAACTTGTGGGAGATTCTACAATTTTACCAATTTCCCTTCCCTCCTTATAAAACAGAAATGTTGGAACACGCTCGATGCCTAAACCAGAAATATCTGTATCGCCAGCAGTCTTTGCTCCATCTACGGATATCAGTTTTACCTTTGAATCTTTAAAACCAATCTCATCAAGAATCTTATAAAAATGAGGAACCTGCTCCTTACTGTCGCCACACCATGTGGCCATAACAATAACAATCTCAAGACCCTTCTTCATCTTTTTTAATTGCTTTACAACATTGGCATCGGGTGCATAACTACTGTAACCCTCATTGAAATATTCAGCAAAGACTTCAGACTGCAGTCCGTCGCGGTTGCACATTCCGACAAGAACATCCTTTTCGAGTTCGGGGTCGGCAATAATTTTATTCATTTCCTGTGCAAACAAATGGCTACCAAATGCCAGAAAAAGTAAAATGAGAATATTTTTCATAGTATTAAGTTTTAGATTCAACAAATTTAATCAATTCTTTTGGTCACTACCCGGGTATTTTTTAGATGAAGTTACAAATTCAACAATTAAACCCTCTTCTTCAACTTCTTCAGTAAAATATCAAGTTCCTCCTCAATCTGTAGCCTATTCCTGATTTCGCTTTCGAAACTTTTTTGTGCCTTTTCCAATTCAAATACCAAAACTTTATTTTGCTGTAGAAGTTCTTCCAGTTTCTCATTCTGCTTTCTTTCAAGGTCAGCTGTATTATCACCTCCCTGAACTTTTCCTGGATCTTGGCTCTTTCTGAGCACTTCCAATTCTTCTTCAACACGATTCCTAATTATAATTTCATCCTCAAGTGTGTCACTCAGCCGCCCAAGATCCTCACCCAAACGCAAATTTTCCTTCTTACTTTCTTTAAGCTGAATAGCCAATTCCTTTGATCTCTCAAGAGCTAATCTCAATTCTTCGGTCATATCGCTACGCTCTCCAGCCAAAGCAAGTTCCATCTCTATTTCCTGTCTCCTCTTAACTTCAAGGTCATAAGCCTTTTTTATTTCAGCTATCTGGTTCTCCAGCATAAGCCTTTCCTCTTCAGCTAATGTTTTTGCTTGTTTCAATGACTTAAGATCCGTACCATTATTGGATTTCAAATTATTAATCTCGCTTGCCAATTGCATTTCTGTTTTTTCGAACTCAATAATTTTCTCTTTTGCAGCATACCATTTCGTGTGATAATCCCTGGTTTGAGATTTAAGTTCCGACATTATTTTGGCCTGCTTATAAAAGCGAATTAATACTATTAGTAAAGCAAAAAGAAAGACAATGGCAGCAATAACTGTTATAAAAAAATATTTTTTGAATCCGGGGGATTGGAGTTCTTTTACCTGATCTTCAGCAATGGTATTGGCCTGATTTTTTTTAAGTTCCACCAATTCGTGTTGCAAAGAAATAATTGTTGAGGAGTGTTTTAAATCGACCACACCAAGTTCCTCAATCACCAGCGAATCATAATATTTTAACTGCTCAAGGTATTTGTTTAGTGTGATTACATTTATCCAGGTACGTATGGTCATGGTATCCTTGTGCTGTAGATATTTATAATAAACACTATCACGCTCTGATTGAAGTTTTAAATCGCTATCCTGCGCATAGCAATTACCAATGAAAACAATCAAGACAGATATTAAATACAACTTTTTCATAGCAGTGCGAGCTTAAAAATTCGAGTTGGTAAAATTAGCATTTATACCGATTGCTATTTGAAATACACCACAATTTTGCTTTCTCTTTCTCGCTTTAAAAACCCCTCAGCATTAACAAATTCGGACTAAAAACACTCTACAACTACAGTTTGGTGCAAAAAAAAAGGGACCCAAAATGGATCCCTTTTTTATTATTTAGCAATACTATTAATTAACAGTAAGCCTTTTTGTTACAACAGTACCTTCAGCATTTTCGATTTGTACAAAGTACATACCTGGGCTAAAGTGACTTGTATTGATTTGATAGATCATTTGATCAGTATCCTGATCGAATACTACCTGGCCAACATAGTTCACTACTTTCAGATTACTGATCTCAAAGTTAGTTTGGATGTTAACATAATCGGTAGCCGGGTTAGGATATACGCTAATGAACATATCAGCAGTTGGGTCGCTAATTGAAGTAACACCAGCTTTGAGCTCAGTAATTGCTGAAAGACCTTCGGTGACAAATACATTTGTATTTGGCATATTTTGATCGAAGCTTACTTCAGCATTGATAATTTCACCATCGCGATATACTTTAAATGTCATAACATCACCGTTGATGAATCCATCAGTTTTCTGAGTAGCAAAGTTGTCGCCATAAACCCTGAGTGCAATATTTTGCTTAAGGTTTGTAACTTCAACCATACCTGAAATAGCACCATACTGGTTGAATGCACCAATTACATCACCAATTTGCAGGCCTTCAAGCGCTGCTGTAGTGATAGAAATAGTGTGCTGTACACCAGTCATTGTTACATCATTCCATGAAGTATTATTCGCAGGATGAGCAACAAATGATGGTACCATAGCATCGGCTGGAGGTACATCATAACTTACGGTTCCTTCTGCGGCTAGTGCAATTAGATATGCACTTCCCGGAACAAGGAAATCGAGGGTATAGATGCCCTGACTTGGCCAGTAGATACCTGAGTAATCGATACTGAGAACAGCAATTAAGTTGTCTCCCAGTGGATCAAATACATCAGCAGCATTAACTACATCATATGACCATACAGGTAACAGTGACCAGCCAGCAGGAACTGTTAAATCGGTTCCTAATGTTGGCCAACCTTCAACACATACTTGAGTAGGGAATCCATCTACCAATGATACTTTGGCACCTTTGGCTTCATCCCATCCAAATGACGCACCACCTGGTACATAAACCTGGCTGGGAGCGTAGAACTCAACAGCATTCAGGTTAACCGGGGCAAATACAGTTGCAACATCATCATCAAGGAGGTCAAGATATGTTGATGCACCATTAACTGCAGCAAGTAAATCGATGCATTGCTCCCAAGGCAGAACGCCAAGCGTTGCAATGTCACTCATTACCTCACCACATTCACCATAAACCATGCAGTAGTAGTCACCAGCATCCTCAGGCATCACAACATCAATTGTAAATGTTGCATCCATTGCACCCAGGATTTCTCCATCTGGGCCAAACCATTGGTAACCGGTTGCATTATCAGCTTCTACAGTAAATACGGCTGTACCACCATAGAGAACATCAACGCTTACTGGCTGAAGTGTAATTTCAGTTAATGGAAGAACAACAAGCTCAACTCCTTCAACAGCATCAGCCCAACATCCGTTTGCGTCAACTACGCTTTGAACCTCTAAGGTATATGTTCCAGCAAATTCTGGCATCAAAGGAATCTCCAGTGGAGTGCCTTCAATCACATCAGTAAATGGCTCACCATTGATAGTATACTCAACGGTATATGGATAAGCACCATCTTCTGGTCCTGTAATTGTACCTATTACTTCTTCACCAAGGCAAATTTCAGTTGCTGCTAATTCGAGCTCAATGAATGGCAATGGATTAACAACTAATTGATATGCATCACCCGGCTCAATATAACAGCCATTGGCATCAGTAACCATTACAACAACAAACTCATAAGTCATGGCCATTTCTGGAGTGAAAGGATATTCAAAGTAGTTGGTTTCAAGAACAAATTGTAACGGTAAACCACCCAGAGTAATATCAACAACATAAGGATAAGCGCCATCTTCTGGTCCTGTGAAGCTTACATCAACGGTTTCACCAAGGCAAATTTCCTCAGCTGAAGCATTGAATTCAAGTGATGGTAATGGGTTTACTGTTATTGCGAAACCACATTCAGCATAACATCCAGTTTCAGGATCAGTATATGAATAAACAATATCCCATGTACCTACACCAGCTGCAGCAGGATCGAACATATTGTCTGTTACACCAGGTCCACTATAGTCACCACCTTCAGGTTCTCCACCCCAGAGTTCCCATGGTTCGTCGTTAAGACAAACTGCGAAATCATCAGGACAGGTAACTTCAGGAAGTGGGTTAACTACGATTGTAAACTCGCAGTAGTCTGAGCAACCAAATTCACTGGTAACAGTATACATAAAGACATAATCACCAGCAAATTCCGGAGTGAACTCTACAACAACTTCACCTTCGTAAGTATAAACACCTTCACCTTCAAATACTACTGTTTCGTCGCCAACACAATATGGGCCGTACTCTGGGCAATCGAATACAGGAAGAGGATAAACCTCAAATTCCATCATTTCCATTGCATCTTCGCAAGGCACATATGCATAAGCAGTAAGGCCAATATTTACCATACCTACATAGCCAGGATCGAGGAAGAATACACCATCGATCCATTCACCGGCACCTACAGGTACAGTGTATGTTATGGTTTCAGCATTGAGGATTTCAACACCATTAAAGTCAATCTCAAGACCGAGACCAGTACAAAGGTTATCTGGTGTAGCAGGCCAGTTAAGGATTTCGGCATCCATACATCCACCATCATTAATTGAAATAGTGAACATACATTCGCCAGTACAACCATTTTCATCAGTATAAGTATAGGTAATGTCGTAGTCACCATAATCAAGAGCGGTTAAGAATCCATTCTCTACACCATCACCTGAATATTCTCCACCTTCTGGTGTTGCACCTGTTAATTCAACTACAACAGGAAACTCGCTAGTAATAATTGGATCATATTCAGGACAAATGACTTCAGGTAGTGGGTTAACAACGATCATACCTTCAGCAAAATTGGTACATCCGTTTTCGTCGGTATATTCATAAACTAAAGGATAATTACCAGCAACAGCAGGATCAAATTCTGTAGCTTCCTCACCATCCACCCAGTAGGTTCCGCCTTCTGGTAAACCACCATACAATGCAAACATTGCGTCACCTGCACATAGTGGTTCGTAAGCTTCGAGTGTTACCTCTGGTAAAGCGTTTACAAGGATGCTGAATTCGCAACTTGCAACACAACCATTTCCATCAGTTACTGTTAAGGTAAAGAAAAATTCACCATCCTCAACAGGATCGAATCCGGTTACAACTTCCATAGCTGCGTTGGTATAAACCCCACCTTCAACAACAGGGAATTCAAATCCTTCGCTTCCTGCACAGACCGGTTCATAAACCGGGCATTCTGCAACAGGTAATGGATTTACAAGAATGCTGAATTCGCAACTTGCAACACAACCATTTCCATCAGTTACTGTTAAGGTAAAGAAAAATTCACCATCCTCAACAGGATCGAATCCGGTTACAACTTCCATAGC
>Ga0070728_10001394_pt1 | contig 36419 bp, 27 predicted proteins | sample tdDd471_FD_66723 | JGI IMG/M metagenome (GOLD analysis project Ga0070728, IMG submission 66723) | Marine sediment microbial communities from the Atlantic coast under amendment with organic carbon and nitrate - tdDd47.1 | ecosystem: Environmental > Aquatic > Marine > Coastal > Sediment | place...
TTTATCGAAGAAAACCCCAATGTTAATATTGTAATAGGGGCCTCCACTTTCAGGATGTTCGGTAATGATGAACCTTTAACCAGGTCGGCCAGAAAATTTCAGGACGTAGATAAATATTACGAAGCCTTCAATACCACTTTGTTTATCAATGCGAAGGATGAACTTGGGATTTATCATAAATCCAAACTTGTTCCAGGCCCCGAAAAAATGCCCTTCCAATGGCTACTTCGGCCGTTGCAAAATCTTGTTTTCGATTTGGGAGGAACAGTTGGCAGCCTGGGTTTGTCTACCGAAAGAACAGTTTTTACTTCTACGGATGGAAAATTTAAAGTGCCGGGCATTATCTGCTATGAATCGATTTATGGAGACTTTTGTGCTGAATTTGTCAGGAACGGGGCAAACCTGATTTTCATCATAACTAACGATGGATGGTGGGGCAACACTGGCGGACACCGCCAACATTTTACATTTGCCAGGTTGAGGGCAATCGAGACACGCCGAAGCGTTGCCAGGTCGGCCAACACGGGAATCACTGCTTTTATTAACCAGAGGGGCGATGTGCTTCAAAAAAGTGAATACTGGCAGCCGGATGTGTTAAAGGCCAAACTTAAGGCTAACGATGAATATACGGTGTATGTAAAGTATGGCGATTACTTTGGCAGGATCAGTGCTTTTTTGAGTGTGTTTTTGATTTTGATATCCATTTCATTTTCGATTACTTCGAAGAAAAAGGTTAATCGTTAATCGGGTAAATTACATGGTAGTTTTTTAAACTCCTTTTTATATGTTTAAGTCGTTTCTATTTGTGTCTGCTTTTTTTAACTTTGATGGAACGGGTTGAAAACCTCCTATCATAATCTACAACATCTCTAATTGCTTCGCTCAACATTTTTCCTCTGAGCGTTTTACATACCGCGTTTTTTTAAATAAATATTCATTGCAAAAAAACCGTAGTTTTACCTTATTAGGATTTTTCTAACAATTTTCTTTTCCTCAACCTTAATAAAAACAAAATAAATGCCTGCCGGTTTATCACCCAATGAGATGCTTGCATATTGGTTAAATACTTTTTGTTGAAATACCTGAGCACCTTTGCTATCGAAAATAGATAACTGAAAAATGCCTTTTAATTTAATATGGATATTTTCATTTGCCGGATTTGGATAGATCATTAAACCAGCTTTTTCCCATTCCTCAATCCCAACAGTAATACTGGCCTCCACACATGTCTTTTCAGAAACGGCGTAGCTGTAAACTGCGGTAACACAATATTCATAGCTTCCGTTAGGGAGATTGAGGTCTTCGTAAGATGCTGATGTAATTGGCTCCGGTGTTAATAGAGTGGTATCACGGTACACATTGTAACCCAGCAAGGTGGTATCCAATAAAATGGCTTGCCAGTTGAGGTACACATCATCATCTACCACTTCGGCTGTTAAGTCTTGTGGCGGGGCAGGAAAAGGGTAAACCGTGATGTAATCTTCTTTAAGGAAACTATTGGTGCTGTCGCTGCCAACCACACTTAGCTTAACAGAATAGATGCCAGGTTCTTCATAAATATAAACAGGTTTTTCTTCATTACTGTCTATTGTGCCATCGTTATCAAAATCCCATTCGTAGCTTGCATTTTCACCAATTGAAAAGTTGCACCACTCAATCGTATAGGGTGCTGTGCCTTCTGTTTGTGCAGATGAAAAATTTGCCAGTACCGGTTGATTGCCTTTCGAAAATGGATGAAAAACCTCAAATGTTTTACCATAATCCGTTGAGTGGAAGATATAGGTGTTGACATTGAGCCAAAGTTGATTTGCGAAATTATAAAGCAAGTATATTTCACCAGCCTGACATCCTCCTACAAAATCAAGGTTGTAATAATTTTCGCTAAAATTATATTGAGCAATTTTATTGAAATTTTCTGCAAAATTGTTACTATAATAAAGAACTTGTGACCATTTATTAAATAAAAAAACCTCACCGCTATTACTTCCTCTATTTAATATTAAACTAACTCCATTTGGAAGGGGAAATTTGTTGACAACATTTAGGTTTTCAAAATTATCACATGATTTGAATAAGTAGATTGTATCAAGAATATTTAATTTATAAGTTAAAACATAGGCAATGTTATGGAGAATATTGTCAATAGCAATATATTTGGGGTTTCCGAAGAAACCATTTAATGAATGATTCAAAAAACTTACCCCATAATCTTCGCTATGTAAAACACAACCAGAGTTTAAAAAACCTTGTGAGACACCACTTTTAATATTTGCTGGTATTTCTCCGTTCCTAAAAACCCAGCTATTTGAATAACCATAATTATTTGAAAAATACAAATTTTCCGGTAACTCAACCCCGTAAACGTAACCTTTTGTTTTATCTGCTACTATTGTTTTGAGGGAGGTATTGTTATCAACACAAATTGCGGATTCACCAAAATTTGTTGAATAGTAAAGCCCTTCATCGTTATTTGTTAATCCAAGAAAATAAATTTCACCAACATCCGAGCCCCTTGTTATTTTTTGTGCAATATTTTGGATTGGTAGTGTTAATAGAGAAATGATTATTGCCAAAAATATTTTTGATATATTTTTCATGATATGCCCTCCTTATTAATTTATAATTATTCTATCGGTAACTGATCTGCCATTATCAGATATTCTCAAAAGATAAATTCCAGGTGGTAATACTTCTTTGTAAAGCAATGTATTTAACCCCTCTTTAATACCACACATTTTGCTCTGTATAACTTTACCTGAGGATGTATAAATCTCGATTAAACAAACACCATCTTTGCAGGAAGTAAACTCTACTGAAAATTGCCCTTTCGCAGGATTAGGATAAATACTAAGGGTTTTAGGGCATTGGTCTTCAGAGAAAGTTAAATATTTATCTTTTTTTTGACTAAACAGCAACTCCTTGGTACGGATGATATGGGAATATTCGGAGGAAAGCAAGCTTTCTTCAACCATTCCGGTGCCAGAAGAAGATTTATACCCTCCTGATTCCAAAATTGTATTAGATAAGTTAATGACCGCATACAATGAATCGTAATAACTTACCGCTTCATTTATAATACTTTCGTAATTTTCGATGGCTTCCGTATATAGGCCATCAATCCTTAATGCAAGATTTTTATATTCGAAAGCATATTTTTCAAAGCTAGTGTTGATCACTGTATCCTGTAAAATGTTATCCATGTTTTCAATAAATAAAGCCCATCCCAATTCGCCTGTTTTGGTTGCTTCAAAATCACCTGTAATGGCATATAGTGCTTCGTTTGAGGCTGGATAGGTTTCGATGACCTGTTCAAACAGTTGTACTGCAGTTTGGTGTTTTCCTTCCTCGAATCGTGTCCAGGCCAAAGCCAATAACTCCTCAGCAGGGCTTGTTGTAATGCTTTTGAAATTTGTTTGGGCGCTGTCGAGCAATGGGGCAATGGTAAAATGTGCTGATGGTGAAAAATGGCTGATCACTTCACTTGTATCGGAGGAACCATAATAATTATTTCTAACATTTAGTTGGCTGGTGGGAAAATCGTCAATAAATACCATGTAAACACCCAGGGTGTCGTTATAAATGTCGTTGTAGCCATCCTTAACTACAGGTAGGGAATTGTAAATTGAAATAGCCGTATCGTTATTAATGATCCCGTTATAATATTTAATGACATTAAAAGGATTGCCTCCAACAAGTTTTGGACTACTGCTGGCATGGCATGCTATTGCAATACTGTTTTGGGTAAAGTAATTTTCGATAAGGTCAGGTGAGTTGGCATAGGCACACAAACCCACTTTATTGTTTTTAAAGGTATTGCTTTCAACATCGGCAGGTGAACTTGCATACAGGAACAATCCGACTGTTGCATTTTCTATGTGGCAATACTGCAACTCAGCAACTCCTCTGGACCTGGTTGTAATACCACCCCAATGATCTTCATCAGCGCTCATGATATTTGCGGTAAATTTTATGGGATGGTGTTCAGTTCCTTTAGCAATCAGTTTACCATAAACAATAAACTCGGCATCTTCTTTAGCATATATGTGAGTGCCGGGCTTAACAATTACTGTTGTCCGTGAAGGAATTTCAAAAGTATCGGGGATACTGATGTTATCTGTCCAGTAAACAGTATCGTTGGCTTTGTAATAGGCGGGTTGCATGAAATTGCAGTTGTTTCTTAAGTTACCGAGTTCTCCTTGCCACATCCAGGTTTTACTATAACTGACCAACTCAATATTACCTAAGTAATGTGTTTTACTGAACAGAATGTCCACTTTACTATTTTCTTCTTTATCAGATAAATTATAATAAAAACCTTTACCTATTAATGGTAATTTGAATGTGGTTGAATCAAGATAGTTTTTGGATTTAATGTATTTATTTGATCCATCGTCAATTTCATAAACAATGTCAGGTATATTGTCGTTATCCGCATCACAAAATCCTGCAAACTTATTGAATAGTGTGTCAGAAATAAACGAATCACTTAATTGGTCATTATAATAATTAATACCAGATGATATTTCGGCTGTAATAATTTCCATGTTACCATCATTATCAAAATCATAATACCATGGGCCTTTTATTTTTGAATTCTCCAAATGTAAAGTATCAGTCAGTGATGTGTGTAAATTTGTTAATGAAAGTGCGTATTTGTTGTTTGTATCCATGAACCTTATTGCCAGGTACATTTCTTGGTCAAAATTCATATCACAAAGGATTGGAGGGCTTTTTATAATCATACATCCATCAATTGTATCAGCATCGGCAACAAATGGTACACCGTTTTGATTTTCCTCTATATAGAAAATTTTACCATCCTCAGTAATTGTAATAATCCTGTAATCAGAATTGTTTATATCATAGTAACATATAGGCGGGAATATTGTTACAAGTTCAGGTTCAGGGTTATTGTCCAGGATTTTTGTAAAGTCTTCAAGAGACCATTTTTCTTTACATTTGTAATCAATGCAGTTTAGGCTATAATACCAATTTGTGTCGGCATAAGATACTTCGTTGAAAAACATATAATCTTCCCCCATGTTATTTATTGGCCCAATTGAAGATGGCCCGTAAAACTCATCGATATCAGGCTCTATATACCATAAAGAATCTAAAGTAAAAGAAATGACTGAATTGTTGGAAGTTTGATTTGTTGTGCTTGAATTAATGTATGTCAATTGGTCGTTTATAGACATGCCTGTTCCTGAAAACATGTTCACGGGAATATCATGATCTTTTATCAGATCTCCTTCATAATTATATACTTTAGAACCTGTAATTACCAGTTTAAGATTAGATGTATCGACCAAATTAAAACTTAAAGGTACATTAGTTGAACTTATTAAATTTCCAATGTATAAAGGCTGTGAATTAATTACAGTTAAATCAATTTCGCGAACATTATTGATTTTGATCAATTCGTTAATATTATTTGCCGAATCAACAACTATTTTAAATTTATAATAGGCTTCATTTAACGTATTAGGCAGGATGCTATATGTTAATTTTTCAATTTCAAAAGCTTCAAGGCTATCTATAACTTTTGAGCTAAAATATTTGTAGTTTAAACTATCAATATGCCGATAATAGCAAGAGGTAATGATTGTATCGATAATATCCAGCCCAATAAGATTTTTTATAGCTACATTTAAAGTTATTGTGTCATCTGGTTGAATATTACCTTTTGTAAAACTAAGATTACTTATTGTTATATCGGCCTTTAGGGTATCAATGTTTTCGTAAAATAGGTTTTGTGCAGGGTCTCCAAAAAGATTATAGTTATCTGTGAAGTAAACTGATTTTAATTGTACTTCCAGGTTGGCGGAACCTATAATAGGAGAATTGTAATAAAGAGAATGGAACATGTTATAACCATCGTTTTCAAATAAGCTAACATTTTTGTTCGCGCCAATAGTTGCAATCATACCCCTGTTATTGCTTTTGTTAATCATTTGTTCACATAGACAATCCAAATTGTTTTTATAAAGGTGAAAGGACCCTGTTTGGCACGTAATAAAAAAACCTAATGGTAATTTGTCGTTGTGGGAATTATTCAGGTTCTCATAGCCAAATCCATTTGCACATAAACCTGAATAGCTCCCATGCCCCATGTAATGAAAAAAGGAAAGTTCCTTTTTATAGGCATCAGTTAATGTTGAAATGCTCCATGGGGTTTTATGATACCAGTCAGGATGCGGGTAGATGTTGTTAAAATCATTTGGGGCTATTAAAAATATACTATCGCCCGGAAACATTTCAGTAATTTTTTCAAAGGCTATATTAATAACATTATAAAAGTTAGAGGCACTATCACAATACAATAAGCCCTGGTTCATGTTAATATATTTGTGAGGTTTATAGCTAACGATTTTTTCCGCTACATTTTTCATCTCGATTGTGTCAGAAACGCTGCACCGTCCGAGCATGATATCAGGATAATCATCATATTTATTAAATGAGCTGTCGTAGGTAAGCTTGGAAAAATATATATCATAACCATTACCATCGGTTGGTATACAAACTGTGGAATCATCAAAAAACACATCTCCAAAAAGGTTCACGTATGCCAAACGATTATCGTAGGTGTTGTTTGCGTTTTGACTATTATATGTATTTTTAATAAGGTCACGTATCTTTCTTTTTAATGGGTATCCTTGTGATACATAATTATCAATTACAGAAGTGGTTGTTATTGCAATATCAAAACCATTAAAATTTGCTCTGTGTGCAGCGAGGCTGTCAATGGCTGCATGTCCAGCATTATTTAGGTAAAGTGAGTCATGGATAATAATTATATAGTCACATGTGGAATCAATTTTCTGATTAGGTAAGGAATCGATATAGTACCGGTTACCTCCACTCCCATTTTCTACAGCACAATTGTATGAAGTATTTTTTCCATTGCTTTCATAATTGATCATCGTATTGCCGGCAATCTCATTAAAAATACCAACATCTTCATTTACTGACCCACGAGCATTATCGAAGGTTAATTTAATTTTCAAGTCTGAGAAAACTTTTAATTGGTTACCCATCGGGTTAAACTTAACCGGATATATTACAACCCTTATACAATGTTGGGAACGGAAAGCGCCTTTGTCAACAAGTTCTGTAGTTGATGATGGAAACAATGCGTCAGTAGTATAGCAGGTGGTATCATAAGTAAACTTTTCGGCAAGATACTCATAACCCTGGGCGGTGGTATCTACAACCATTTCAGGAGCAGGATAAATGTTCCAGTTATTCATCACCAATGAATCTTTTGGAAAGAAGCTTAATGCAACACTGTCACAATCAGGAATGGCTACCAAAAAGACAATAACCGGCAACTCTGGGTAACCCACCGAATCCATTTTATTATGCCCTGGTATCAAAATACGATGCAGGCTATCTATGGTCTCTGAATACATACCGGGGATTTGCACCGTAAATGTAACGGAATCATTTGTTGAGGAGTTCACTGTACATACTGGTTCGGTACCATCCATGGCATTAAAGGCTGTCCATTGTTGGGCATTAGCCTGCTGTAGGGCCATTGTGATCAACAATGCAATTACTAAACAGGTAAAATTCCTGTGGGGGAGGGGTAAATTTTTCACATCAATTTTTGTTTTTTAGTTGAAGATCGAGCAAATATACTAAAACCAGTTCGACATTAATATGGATGGAATGAAAATTTTCCATCTGTCAAAATAAATCAATTCCTATTAACCTATTTTAAATAACCGCTTCATCTTAAAGTCAGGGTCGCTATCCCCGATATATCTGTTTGTTATTGGATTCCGCAAATATATTTAGTGTCCGTCCATAAAGTCAAATGTTTAGTTCAGAATGTTCGCTATTGAGGCTTTAGAAGTCTTAAAACCAGGAGTCCTGCCTTGCGGTAGGACTGTTTTTTCAGACGAGAGTAACGAAGATAGCGGACATTATGGGCAAACACTATTTAGTTACTGTACGACAAGGAAGACTCATAAGTTTGGGGCCTCGCATTCCGTTTACTCTGAACTCCGAACTCACAACTCCAAATGCCTTCACTTCACCAACCTCCTCAAAAGAAGATACAGCGGATATCCCGCAGCCAGCAGGGCCATACTCACCAATCCCGAAACCGGATCTTTAATAAATGCGCTTACCGAAATCATTAAAAGGAAGAGGATATAAATTGCCGGCAAAACCGGGAATAAAGGAAGCTTGAAGCCATCAAAGCTTTTATCGGTCATTTTACCATAGCGGAGGAAAAAGATTGATGATGCTGTTATGGCCAGGATAATGCCGTCGTTCACCATTACCATATTCAATATTCGCTCAAATGTTCCCTGGAAAACGATAAATGATGTGGTTAGTACTGTAATAAAAAGTAGGGTGAATTCCTGCACCTGCGTTTTTGAATTTACTTTTTTAAAGACTGGTGGGAGTATTTTATCTTCGGCCATGGCGTGATAAATTCTTGCCCCCTGCATCATTGTTATGTTCAGGAACCCTAACACTGAAATGAAGATCACCAAAGAGATAACATTGCTACCAGCCTGTCCAAAAATGATGGAAGCCATGTCGGCGGCAATCAAGGGTGATTTTGCGATTCCGTTAATCCCGAGTAGTTTATAATAGCCAAAATTGATAGACAAATACAAAAAAGTAACGATCAACATTCCGGAGACGATCCCCCAGGGCATATTTCGCTTTGGTTTCTTTACATCGCTGCCAAGGTTCATTGTATTCTGGTATCCGCCAAAAGTGTAAAAAACGGCAATCATTCCCATGCCCAGCGCCGCAAAAATTGAAGTTTCGGCTGGCAGGTTTATTTTTGCAACGCTTGCTGCTCCATTTCCCGACCAGAAAGCAAGCACAACAAAAGTAAGGATGGTCACTATTTTAATTACAGTAAGAACATTTACAACCATGGCGCCCATTTTCACACCCGCATAATTGATCAGGAATAATCCGCTTACCATCAAAACAGAAAACCATTTTATACCTGCTGGTGTTTGGAACCCTGAATAGGGAATCAGTGGTACAATATATTCAGCACCCATCAATGCAACGGCTGCAAAACCGGCCCCGGTTGTCATCAATAGCCCAACATAATTAATCATAAATGCAAAAGCCGGGTGGTAGCATTCCGAAACAATTTTGTAGTATCCCCCGGCTTGTGGTCTTCGTGATCCGATTTCAGCAAAAATCATAGCCCCAACCAAGCTGATGATAGCACCCAGGGTCCAGGCACCAAAGAACAATCCCGGAGTACCTGTGTCGGATGCAATAATTGCAGGTGTTCTGAAAATACCAATCCCGATAACCAGGCTAACCACAGCCATCGATACATCAAAAAGTTTGAGTTTGGGTTTTATTTGCGTTTGGCTTTGCATCCTGGAAGGGCTGTTATCTCTTTTCATGTTTTTCATCAACGATGTATTATTCCCCTTCAATATAATTTGCTACTACAATTTGCAATTTCTTTGACCTTGCAACCATTGAGAGAACTTTCTCTGTTTGCTCCCTATTTGATGGATCGTCTATTTCTAATACAGAATCCTTGTATCCTTCCAGCACCAGTTGTAAAGTTCCTGACCTGATGTTTTGTCCGCCTGTTGTTTGGGCTTTTTGGTTATTGAAAATGATAACCTTAAGTGGAATTTCCCTCTGCCTGGCTTCAATCAATCCCAATTGACCAGCAGCGATAAAGGAAAAATCCCCGGTTATGGCCCAGGTATTTTTATAGCCTGCAAGGTAAGCTCCAATTGCCATTGGTATGCTTCCACCCATATAGGCACATGCATCAACACAATCGTAGGGAGGCAATGCAAAAAGTGTTGAAACCCCGGTGTCACCAAAAACGATATCACCGCGGAGTGTTTTAAGAACGTCAAACAAAGGCATGTATCCTTTTACGATGGCTGCATAATTTGGTGGAAGTCCATCGGGAAGTTTTGGAATTCCCGGTTTTTCAATATTTTCCCAATTCCTGTTTTGTAGTTTGGCATTGACTACATCAAACTGGTATTTGGCAAAGATGGGGACTACCAGGTTTTTATGAACATCACGGGAAAAATGACTTTTTATAAAACCATGTGGAATGAGCTGGTATTCTTTTTCTTCGTTAACTATTTTCGAATTAAGCAGGAGAATAATCGGCAGCTGCAGCTCTTCCGATTGTACAAAAGCCTGAGAAATTGATGCCTCAATGTTTGTTGTGTCAGGTTCTATTAGAGGATATCTGAGGCCTTTGATAAATGGTTCAATATCGAAGATATTATCTGAATGCCTGCCATCTTCATCATGAAAAACCATGATCAACATCCCTGCATTCAACCCGGCATAAAGTGCATCCACGGCGGCATTGGCAGCTTTGGCAAGGCCGTGGGCTTTGGTTAGTAAAACGGAACGACTGCCTGCAATAGCTGCACCATGGGCAACCGCAAAAGCAACCTCCTCATGAAAAGAATATACAGGTTTGCCATCATTCAATTCTATCCACGAATCAAATACCTCCGTTCCACCAAATCCGGGAACACAACTTACTATTTCAGCACCTGAATCTTTTATGCTTTGAGCAATACATCTACTGATTTTCATCTTGTGGGTGAGTTTGGGGTAAAAATAGAAAAATTATTACTTGAATATCTGGAAGTATTTAGCGATTTGCTTCTTTCCAGTTGTTATAGTTAGGGATTAACTGTTTGACAGGTTTATGAAATAAATTTTAAACACCCCTAATCATTAACTCATTAAAACTCCCCGCCGTCATTACCACCAATTTACTTTGTTTGTAATCTTTCAGGTTTCTTGTAATAATAATATCACAAGTGCCATTTTCGGTTGCTGTGAAGTTTTGTAAGGCATCCTCAAAGTCTCTAAAATTTGAATTAAGGGCTTTTATTACAACTTGTTTGTCTACAGCTAATACATCAGCTATCTCAACCAATTGTTGCAGCAGTAAAATTGTCTTTTTGTGACCAATAATTTTTCTTAAAAGATAGTAGATATTATTCAGGCATAGCGAGGAAATGTGGAGTTGAACTTTTTTTCGGTCAGCAAGGTTAAATAGTTGGGCTGCCTCTATGGCAAAAGGTTCTCTCTTAGTAAGGAAGTCAATTACAATGTCAGTATCGACAAGGACTTTATTTATTATGTTTTTCATAAATCGCTTTTTCAAGTTCAGCTTTGTAGTCGAAATCATTAGGTAAAGATACCGAACCATAGAGGGTTTTTACTTTTTCAGTTAGTTCTTCAGGTATTTCGGCTTCACCAACTTTTGTGAGTAATCCAAAATAAGATTCCACCAAAGCAGAAAGGCTTTTACCCCTTTCCTTTGCATATTTCTTTGCTTTAATTATGGTATCCTCTTCAATGGTTAATGTTAATTTAGTTATCATAATACACGTGTTATTAATTTGCAAATATACGTGTTTTGTTTTCGAGAAACAAATTTACTTTGTGATTTCAATCTTATAAAGAAATTTGTTGTGCAACAGTCAGCCTTTTCATTCCCTTCGATGCAATAATCTGTAAGCAATGGTAATCCCCTTTTAACTTATTTTAAACATTCAGATTACTAGAATAATGTGTACTTTTGCGCTCCATAATTAACACCTAATTAACATTAAATCAAATAGTAAATTATGTCAGTATTAGTAGGAAAAAAAGCACCGTTGTTCGAAGCAGATGCAGTGATTAACGGTGGTGAATTTGTTGAAAAATTCACATTGGAACAGTTTATTGGTAAAAAGCATGTGGTATTTTTCTTTTATCCACTCGACTTTACTTTTGTTTGTCCAACCGAAATCCTTGCATTCCAGGAGCATTTAGCTGAGTTTGAGAAACGCAATGTAGCCGTTGTTGGATGTTCTGTAGATTCAAAATTCTCGCACTGGGCATGGCTCAATACCGAGAAGAACGATGGTGGAATTAAGGGCGTTAAATTTCCATTGGTTGCCGACCTTTCGAAAACTATTTCCGAGAATTATGATGTTCTTGCCGGTGAATACGATTATAACGATGACGGTGAAATGGAATTTGATGGAGCAGCGGTATCATACCGTGGATTATTCCTGATAGACAAGCAAGGTGTTGTACGCCACCAGGTGGTGAATGATCTTCCATTGGGAAGAAGTGTTAAGGAAGCTTTGCGTATGGTTGATGCATTACAGTTTTTTGAGGAAAACGGTGAAGTATGCCCTGCCGATTGGCATAAAGGTGACGATGGCATGAAAGAATCGCACGAAGGCGTTGCTGATTATTTGTCGAAACACTAAGAAATTTAGTAGCGATAAGCAAAAGCCCCGGATATTTCGGGGCTTTTGTTATTTTTGATAAAAAATATAATGGAAAAACCAGCCAGGGCCAAATATCAATTACATTCACTTTTATCGAACCGCTGGAGCCCACGGGCATTCAGTAATAAGAAGGTGGAAAAGGAAAAACTCCAACGCATTTTTGAGGCCGCTCGCTGGGCACCATCAGCCAGCAATGAACAACCCTGGAGTTTTATAGTTGGTGAATCCGGTGACGAAACTTTTAATAAAATTTTTGAAACCCTGGTTGAATTTAATCAACTCTGGGTAAAAACCGCACCAGTAGTTATTCTTGCTTTAGGCAAGGCTGATTCTGTAAAATCTGGAAAGGAAAATGCCTGGTTTAAATATGATGTTGGCCAATCAGTGGCACACCTTACCTTCCAGGCTTCATACGAAGGATTATGGCTGCACCAGATGGGCGGCTTTGATGGAAAAAAAGCCAAACAATTATTTGATATCCCCGATGGTTATGAAGTCGTTTCGGCCGTTGCCATTGGATATATGGGAGATTACCACTTGCTTCATCCTAATTTACAAAAACTGGAAGTTACCGAAAGGGAAAGAAAGAACATGGATAAATTTGTGTTCTCGAATAAGTTTGGTGAAACGTCGGGATTGATTTAATCTCCTGTAATTTGAATAAATGCAACTGAAGAATACTGGAGAATAAAAAGATCCTTTTTCTAACTTGAACTTTATGGACAGAAGATATTTTAATAATTTATTACCATTTGCTCTGGCATTAATTATGGGTGTTCTGCTTTCTTCATGCGGACAGAACGGATCAAAATCAACCCGGACAAAATCCACACCCAAACAAAAAAAAGTTGTTGTAAAAGTTCCGGAATTCAATGCCGATTCGGCGTATTATTTTGTTGAAAAGCAAACAAGTTTCGGGCCGAGGGTTCCAGAAACAGATGCTCACGCCGAGTGTGCTGCATGGCTTGTGTCTACCCTCGAAAGATTTACCCCAAATGTGAAGGTACAGGAGTTCAAAGCCCGCATCTACGATAACCGAATACTTGAAGGAAAAAACATCATTGCATCTTTTAAGCCTGAATTCCAGAAACGAATTTTCCTTTCTTCGCATTGGGACTCGCGCCCTTATGCCGATCATGACCCTGATCCTTCAAAACATAACATATCAATTGATGGAGCCAACGATGGAGCCAGCGGAACCGGGGTTCTGCTTGAAATCGCACGCCAACTCAGCCTGCAAAACCCAAAAATTGGGATTGACATCGTGTTGTTCGACCTGGAGGATTACGGTCCTCCGCAGGACAACCAAACCAACCAGACCACTGAAACATGGGGATTGGGTTCGCAATATTGGGCGAAAAATCCACACACATTTGGATACTCACCAAACTTTGGAATTTTACTGGATATGGTTGGAGCTGCAGATGCTGTATTTCCAAAGGAGGGATTTTCGATGTACTATGCTCCCGATATTGTAGAAAAAGTTTGGAGCGTTGCCCGCTCGATTGGATATGAAAATTATTTTTTGGATGAATCCGGTGGCTACATTACCGACGACCACTATTTTGTGAATACCATGGCCGGGATACCAACAATTAACATTATTCACCTCGACCAAAACTCTGTCAACGGATCGTTTTATGATCACTGGCATACGGTAAACGACCAGATCGAACATATTGATCCTACCACCTTGAAAATTGTTGGTCAAACTGTATTAACGGTAATTTACAGGGAGTAAGGTAAGAATGGAGTAATGGAAAAATGGAACTGCGGAGTGATGGAAAATTCCATTTAATCCTCAGAATAACCTGTTGAAAATAACCCAACAATATTAGTTTCAATAAAACCTTTCAGAGTTAAAATAATCTAAGCATATTATAATTATTGCAGTAAAGCAATAAATTCAGGATCATTGTGTAAGGGGCTGAAAGCGGGTTCACTGAAAAGCCGATATTTATCATTAAAACCAAGGACCACGGCCAATTTTAAGTAATCAATCACCCTGCTTTTTTCGTTCATCATCATCCTTCTTTTTGCTTCAAGATAAGCATGTTCAGGATTGGCTGGCTCAAGTAATCTGTAAATCTCAAGATATTTGGCAGAACCTTCAACATCCTTTTCATTCACTGCACGGTCCGACATCATGTATGACATGATTCCAAGGTAGGCCAGCAAACGTTTATTCATTCTTTGTTCCCATTCATTGGCACCTTCCTCATTTAGTTTCTGCAGTTCTGCAGTCCACCATTCCATATCCTTTCCTGCGAATGCTTGCATAAAACTGTTCTGTAAGCCCATTTCTACTTGCATGGATTTCACCATACTGGAAAGTTGCTCTTTGTAGGCTGGATTCTCCCTGAGATTTCTACCCAGTTGTTTCAGGTCGCTAACATCAGCAAGGCCATCCAATACTGATACTGCCCTTTCAGCTACTTCATAACTATCGAAGATGCGGCCGGCATTTTTCAGGGAATTGATTTTTTGCAGATACCATTTTTTGGCAGTTTGAATAGCAGCATTATCCTTAGCAATAGCATTATCTTTCATGGCAACAAGTTCAAACCATTGAAATGCCTCGAGGGCAACTGGTTCCGGCGGCCAGTTGTGGTCTCCATCAAAAATAACAAGAGCACGGTTAAACCCCTGCCGCTTCAGTGTGCGATCGGTATTGATAATTTCGATCATATTAAAATCTTCATTACCACCCATCCCTAAATAACTGAAGGTGGGTTTCGGTGCCTGAACTCCAGCCTGGATACCAGCACCACATGCTACCATGGCTTTGATTTCAGGATAGGCTTCAGCAAAAGCTAAACCAAGCCTGGCTCCTCCCGAAAACCCCATAAAATAGATCCGATTTTGATCAACCGGAAAATCTATTTTAGCAGTAGCTAACATTTTATCGAACGATGCAATAATTTCCTTGCCTGGCATCCCATTCATGATTTCATTGGATCCGATGAGCAGGAAACCATATTCTTCAGCCAGGTCCTGGTAAAGAGATAGCGGAAGGCTGCCCTGAGCATGAGGATCTAGGAAAATAATCAAAGGCCAGCCGCCTGAAGGTGCTGTTTGCCGGGGTTTATAAACAGAAACCCCTGATCTTTTTTCTGCAGGTTTTACATTTGCTGGTACAATAGGTTCAATAGTGGGATTATCATTCAACTGATCATTATTTGCCACGTCAGCCTGTTCCTGATCAGAGACTTCAGGATCAACCAACTTTTTAACTTCGGTAGATTGATTCCCGGAGTCCTCACTTTTACCGGATTTTTCGGGATTGCTGGTGCAGGAAACAAGTATAACAAAAGCCAGAGTGATTCCAAGAAAGATGTTAATGTATTTCATCTGTTTATCATATATTTTTTAATGGTCAGATGGAACTTACCATGAAAAACAATCATCTAAGATTGTAAAAAAATGATGAACATTTTGTCATGGACGTTTCATTGATTGGTTTTTTACAACAATTCATTGGCCAGGTTTGCAAGATCGGAACGCTCTCCCTTTTCGAGCCTGACATGGGCATAAAGTTCGTGATGTTTGATCCTGTCGATGAGGTAAGACAAACCATTACTTTGCGCGTCAAGATATGGGGTGTCGATCTGGTATATATCACCGGTGAAAATAATCTTGGTGCCCTCTCCAGCCCTCGTGATGATCGTTTTAATTTCGTGGGGTGTAAGATTCTGTGCTTCGTCAACAATAAAAAACACATTCGAAATGCTTCTTCCCCTGATATATGCCAATGGCTGGATCAGCAATTTTTCGTTTTCAAGTGCAGCATTGATATTCTGGAATTCTTTATCGCGTTCACCAAACTGGTTTTGAATAAATTTTAAATTATCATATAGCGGCTGCATATAAGGATCGATCTTTGATTTGGCATCACCAGGCAAAAACCCGATATCTTTATTGCTCAGGGGCACAATGGGCCTGGCCATATAAATTTGTTTGTAATTTCTGCGCTGGTCCCATGCACCGGCAAGCGCTAGGAGGGTTTTTCCGGTACCGGCAATGCCCTGTAAAGTGACCAGTCGAATGTGCGGATTAGTGACTGCATGAAGTGAAAATACCTGCTCGGCATTACGGGGTGTGATTTTCGAAACCTGGTGTTTATCCAACCTTTCGATTAATTGGTTGCGTGGGTTATAATATCCCAACGCCGAAGATCCATTGCTTTGCAGAATAAGGTATTGGTTTGAGACCATGTTATCGAGTCCCAGGTCTTCTGGTTCACAAAGTCCTTCTGCATAAAGCCGGTCGATGCCTCTTTTGTCAACATTTTCGAAGCGCGTGATTCCGGAGTATAGTGAGTCTACATTTTCAATTTTTCCGGTAAGAAAATCTTCTGCTGGCAAATTCAACGCCTTGGCCTTAATCCTCAGATTAACGTCCTTGGTTACCATTACTACTTTCCTGTCGGGATATTCTTCTTTTAAAGCTGTCGCTGCATTTAATATGCGATGATCTGCTTTTCTTTCACCAAATACCCGTTCTGCATCAAGGCTGGTTTTCTCGTTCATAATCACCTTGAACTTGCCCTTATTTCCATTGTCGAGAGCTATCCAGTTTTGAAGTGAATTGTGGTTGGAAAGCCTGTCCATGATACGGATGAATTCCCGTGCTTCAAAATTGATTGTATCATTCCCTTTTTTGAACTGATCCAATTCCTCGAGGACTGTTATGGGAATGGCCACATCATTGTCGTCAAAGCTGTTGATGGAATTGTGATTGTATAGGATCACTGATGTGTCGAGAACAAATATTTTTTTTGAACTTTTCGATTTTACAACAGCAGACTTTTTTTCTAAAACAGAAAATTCTTTCAAACTGTTGGCAGTCTCAGGTGAGGTTTTTACCACAGTTTCTTTTTTGGCTCGTCTGGTTCTGGGTTTTGCAGTAGATTTATCAGTGTTCTTAGAAGTCACTTTCACAGAATTTATATCGGTACCTTTTGTAGCTGTTTTCTTTGCTAAAGGTTTCTTATTGGTGGTTTTCCCTGTCTTTTTTGCCATATCTCCTCTTTAAAATTTCTATAAAGGTATATTGAAATTAACGGAATGAAGTAAGAAATGATTTAACAAACTTAAATTATCCCATTGATTTATATTCACAAATATTGCCAATCTATCAAAACAAAGTTACTTGAAACCGTAATAAAACTCCACCAAAAATTTCATGATTCACCTATATTATTTCGAAATTGACTTGACATTTTAGTCTTAATGTCTTATATTTGTGTCGGTTATAAGCACTGCTTGATTTTATTAAACTGACCAATCTTTTTTATTGATAAACAATATTGCCAAGAATATTTCTAAGTTTAGTGTTAATAAAAAATGAAGCGTTATGAAAAAGTTAATTGTTTTATTGGTTTTGTCACTACTATGCAGTATGACAGTTTTTTCACAAAGCCCCCAGGCTTTTAATTATCAATCCGTAATTAGAGATAATAGCGGCGAAATCCTTTCCGATAAACCTGTATCATTTAGAATTATTATTCGTGATAATGAGCCTACTGGCCCAGTGTTGTATCAGGAAACACACAACATCACAACAAATGCATTTGGACAGGTGGAAATAGCTATCGGGAGCGGACAGGTTGAAACCGGCGATTTTAATGCAATAAACTGGGGGAGTTCTGACAAGTTTTTAGAGACTGCGCTCGATCCTGATGGAGGTACAACATTTGTCCCAATTGGGACTACACAATTGATTTCAGTACCTTTTGCTCTATATTCAGATAACAGCGGAGGAGCCTTTTCACTTTTTGATTCTGATGGAGACACCTACATTGATTTAGAACAGACGCCCAACGACAACATCATCCGGTTTTACAATGGGGGTGAGGAAAAATATCGGTTCAATGGTAAAAACATTCAAATACTTGACCCAGACCTTAATGTACTATTGGGTTCAGGAGCAGGTGCAAACCTTGTTGAAGGAGAAGGCGTTCGAAACACATTTGTTGGTTATCAGGCTGGGTTAGGAACTAACGAAGGGAGTTATAATACTTTTATGGGTTATAAGACGGGGGTGAATAATTCTACGGGAGAACACAATTCATTTTTTGGTGACCGGGCCGGTCTGTCAAATACCGAAGGCAACAGGAACACATTCATGGGATACTATTCAGGATATGCAAACAATACTGGTGAACACAATACTTTTTTTGGTTATAAAACTGGAGAATCAAATCAAACTGCATCAAGGAACACTTTTATTGGATATTTATCAGGAAATAAAATGCAATCCGGTCATGAAAATGTTTTTGTTGGAGCACATTCCGGGTTTAATACCCTGGTACATCAGTTCAATACCTTTATTGGATACCGTGCCGGATACAATACTTTATCTGATGCAAGTGTCTTCATTGGACATAATGCCGGGCAGGCAAATAAGCTGGGTGGAGGAAACGTTTTTATTGGCAAGGATGCCGGGTTTAGTAACCAGGATCAGGCATTAAACACATTTGTTGGCTTTGGAGCCGGATATAACAATATTGCAGGGAATAATACATTTATCGGTGGTACTGCCGGTTCTCAGAACACTGTTGGCACAGAAAACGTTTTTGTGGGCAAAGATGCAGGGTTTAGCAATCATGACCAGGCCCATAATACTTTTGTTGGCTTCGGGAGTGGTTATAATAATACAGCTGGCAATAACACATTTATAGGTTGTGCTGCAGGTTCGCAAAATACACTTGGTGGAGAAAATGTATTTATTGGAAGCAGTGCGGGGTGGAGCAACCTGGACCAGGGCAAAAATACCTTTGTTGGTTATAATGCGGGATTGAATAATGTTGCCGGGAAAAATACCTTCATAGGATACAAGGCAGGAAATCAAAATTCGACCGGAACGGAAAACACTTTCTTTGGCAGCGAAGCCGGTTACTCGAACACTGATGCACACAACAATGTATTTGTCGGATATCAGTCCGGATTTAATACAACTACAGGCTGGGATAATTTGTTCCTGGGATATCATTCCGGGTACAACAACACAATTTCAGGCAAAAACACTTATCTCGGATACGAAGCGGGCTATTTGAACGAAACGGGAAATTACAATGTATTTGTTGGGTTTAAAGCAGGATACAATGAAATGGGAGCCAATAAACTATATGTTTCTAATTCAGATACCGACAAACCATTAATTTATGGGGAATTCGACAATAAGGTGGTTACTATAAACGATATTGTAAAACTAGCTCCATCTGACCAGCCTGCTTCACCGGAAGAAGGAATGATATATTTCGATGATGCGACGAAAGTGTTAAGGGTTTTTGATGGTACCGATTGGCATAGCCTGTGGTAAACCTGAAATTATTTGAGGAAATATGATAAAGGTGCTTCAGTTGAGGCACCTTATTTTTTGATTCCAAATTAACAAACCAATCTGTTGTATCCTTACATCGCAGCAATTTGGTATTGTGTTGATTGGGTTTGATGCGGACGAATTGCTGACATTTGCCGTAGAAGTTCTTCACGCTTATAACCAGTCTCCAGGTCGGAGATTACATCTGAAACGTGATTGATTTCGGTAGCGAGATATGCGTTGGAACCAGCAAAAGCAAAACCTTCGTCCATATTACCAGTTGCAGAATTATAGAGTGCTTTTGCAATGCAATACGGAGCCTCTTTATAATTACATGCTGACAGACATTTCCATGGACATTTAAAAGGCTTGGCTTCCCCATCCATGATCTGCTGAACAAATTTATTTTTCACCACCCTTCCCGGTAAGCCCACCGGGCTTTCAATAATCACGATATCCTCCCGTTGTGCTGCAAGATAACTCTCTTTATATTCAATCGAAGCATCACATTCGTGCGTGGTTACAAAGCGGGTTCCGATTTTAACACCTTTAGCTCCAGCCTGTATAATGTCAAACATGTCTTTACCGGTATGCACTCCTCCACCTGCGATCACCGGTATCGATTTACCAAAATCATTTTCAAAAGGATGGATAGCTGCCGCTGTTTCTTCAACAAGGATGTGCAGGGGAACCATGTTTTCACCAAGATTTTCTTCTTTAAATCCCAGATGACCACCGGCCATTGGCCCTTCCACAACTACAGCATCAGGCACAAAACCATATTTATTTGCCCAGTAACGGAAAATCAGATTTGCAGCTTTTGCAGACGATACTTTTGGGACGATTTTGGTGTTGTGGCCGCTGAGGCCTGCTTCTGCAATAATGGCAGGAATTTTAAGAGGCAAACCAGCACCTATAAATATAACATCAATTTTTTCTTCTATAGCAACCCGTATCAATTCTTCATGATCTGTCAAAGCCATCATGATGTTCACCCCCAATACACCATTGGTCATACTTTTGGCTTTTCTGATTTCTTTTCGCAAAGCACGTTTATTGGCTTCATGGAATTTTTTCATATAGCCCGGATCAGTCATTCCAATGGCTGCTGCCGAAATCACACCTATACCGCCTTCATTGGCTACAGCTGATGCTAATCCGGATAAAGAAACTGCCACTCCCATGCCTCCCTGTACTATTGGTAATTTTACCTTGAGGCCTCCAATGTTTAAACCTTGCATAAGTTCTTTTATTTTTCCTCGTGATTAAGCTTGTGTAGATCGCTGAAATGATAAATTCTTAGATATACATTTGCTTTTCCGATGGAAGTTTAATCAATAACATTTACATTTAAACGGTAAAAATAGAATGGAGTTGATCAAAAATTTAATAATAGGGATGAGTGCAGGCGGAATAGTTATAAAATGATTTTTTAGGGGCGAAAATACAGGATACAGGGGCCAAATATTCTATTGAGGGGCGAAGATCAGATAAGTTCTTTAAGTTTATCAGTATAATTTTTTGAAACAGGCACTGGGAATTCTATTTTTTCGAAGTACAGACGGTAGCCTTGCGAACTGCCCTCAATTTTATCGATGTGCTTGATGTTTATTAAAAATGACCTGTGGCATTTAAAAATAATTTTATCCTCTTTAAGAATTTCTTCAGCTTTAGTAAGGCTATATCTTACCATCTGGCTTTTTACCGTCTCTCCTTCTTTCCAAAATATTTCGATGTAATTGTTAGCAGAACGAATTAACAGGATCAGACTTACTTTAAGGGATAGATTATCTTTCTGGTAGTCGGATTCAAAATGGACAAGTTTATCGGGTAAGGTTTTGTTCTCTTGCAGTTTCTTATTCAGTTCATTTGCGGATTTTAGGTGGGTTCGCAATAGGCGGTTCCGGTTAAATGTGATAAGGACCGATGTGGGAACAATTGCGATGAGGATCAGTTTAATGATCATATCAAATCCAAATTCCATTATCCCAAGTGCCTTGTAATATAGAAAGTAACCAACACTGACTGTAAAAAGAATCCAAATATCCCAGAAGATTTCTTTTTTTACATTCCACGACGACCCATTGAGTACTTTGGAGAAAAGACTGGGAAGGATCAACAAATTAAGGCTTAACGATAGAAAAGTGATAACACCCAACCCAATGACAAGGAAATACTTTTCCCGGTTCGCCAATGCATCAATCTGAAGGGGCTGAAAAAGATATAGAAACACAAAAACACCAGTACTTATGAAAAAGATGATCTTGGTGTTGTGTTTCAAATCATCATTAAACGGATATGGTTTCCTGAGAAATTCAAGCATAGCAATATTAACGTGTCAAATAAAATTTCATATAAAATTACAAAAGTTTATTTGAACTTAATTTTAAATGTGTGAAAAAATCAGATACATGCAACATGACTGATTGTCACAGAAGTTAGGCGGAATCTGCTCGTGAGTGGTTATATTATTGCCAGTCATTTCTTTATGTACAGCCAAAAAAACTATTTCACAAGTTAAAATAACCTCGCAAATATAGTTAATGGGTATGTGATAAAAAAGCTACCTGGCTTCCAGTCTAGCTAAATAACGTTCACGGGCTTTCACCGGGTCTGCATCGGGGGCTATATAAATCCTTGTCCTTACGTCGATAATTACTTCCTGCATTTTCGACAAATTAGGTGACTTAAAGGCAACTTGCTTTTTGTCTACTGCTATTCTACTCTTTTTACTCATAGGAGTTATTGTTAGTTTACTAGTTAATATTAGTGTTTTAATCCTAAATCGGAACCACCAGTTAAAGTGGTTCTTTCAATCCTTTTTATTACAAATTGTGTACCGGAAATGTTAAGAAGCCCTTAGAAATCCAGGCTGATTTTTACAGAAGAGAATAAAAACAATAAGCTCTCGATAAACTTTAACTTTTCTGCTGTAGTACAAAAACAAAGGATAAAATCTGTTTAAGAAAAACGCACAATTATCAATAAAGTATAAAAGTAGTTTAAAAATTTAACATTACCAAATTGATTTGCCCGGAGTAAGACCAGTTCTAACCCATGCTTATCTTAAAATAAATGGCACTACTGCAGCGATTATACCTGTAAAGATCACCACCATGATAAACAGGTTATACCTCATATTATAATTGCCAAGCAGCGACATATCGTAATATTTATCTACATTTTGATCTTTGTACATCTGGATTAGGCCAGCCAGAAGTTTCTCTCTTGTTTGCTTTCCTTTCATTAATCCAATGACAACAACCAGGTTTACAAGCACAATAAGGCATACAAAAACAAACATTACGATAAGCATGGCATTATCGGTTCTTGAGTTTTCAGACATTCCCGAATTTACTGCAAGGGTGATGAGGTTTAGAAGAATCGCAGTAAGAATAAAAATAATATCGGTACGGGTGTTTTGCTGAAGTTCTGATGTAATGTGCTTGTGTACATGTTCAATCATTTAAAGGTCCTCCATTTTAAGTTTTGTTTTCATAAATGATAATCAAATATAGGGATATTTTTGCGATCTTATTTCCTGGCCATTATTATTTTTGTTTGAATTTCGTTTTACCTCCCTATAGATACTTGATCGATTGACTGCTAGCTGAATTGCAATAAAACCTTTTGACTTTCCGACTTTTAGATATGACTCAATTTGGTGCCTTTGTTCATGGGTTATTTGTTTCATCTGCAACTTATTTTTGGCGATTAAGGAGGCAATTAAAGAAACAATTACCCTTTAAGCGTAAGTGGCAGAGGTTAACATGAGTTCTGTCCTTTCCTAAAAAAATTAATCTTCTTCTTACTCCATATTCGCGATTATAAGTTGCATTTATTAATTGAACTTAAGCGTTCCACCTCATATTGTTTCAATTTTTGAGTTGTCTAATCTCGTTGGGGTTAGTTCCCCGAAACTCTGCTTCGAATTAAAACTATACTCCCATTGATACCTCGACAGCTCTGCTGCGAGGTAGTTCATTAACCTCCATTCCATCTTCCAATTTACCAACTTGCACTACAGCAGCATTAAAATGGAGACAAATAATAACCCTGTTCATGCACAACAACATCAGGTGGACTATAAATTGATTTACCGGGTTTTCCAAATGCCTGTGAATAAAATGGATCCAAATCTTCAGCCATACCCATAAACTTTTCGGCTTCTTCTTCATCTCCGGAATGACGCTGAATCATTGCCATATGTCCATAAACCCATGCTTTCATCGGGTTTTTTGGTTCTGGAATAGAGTTAAGATATTTATTAAACTGCTCTTCAATCAAGGGTGCTACTGAGTCTAACAAATTTATATTTTGCATCGCCATCATCATATAATATCTCCCCAGGTCAAGGTACAGTGAATTTCTTGAAGGATCAAGGTCAATGACTTTTTGATATTGCATTTGTGCACCATCAATATTCTCTATGAATAAATATGCCCGGCCCAACGCCTGCTCTGCATCAGCATTTTCGGGATTCTCTTTAATTATTCTCTTCCAAAAGGCCACATAGTCGGCATCCTCGGGCATAAGCAACTCACGGGCTTTTGCACCAGCAATTACATTGGCTGTTTCAAGTTCATTGGCATACTTTTCTGCCTTCTCAGCATTGCCTCCCATATCGGGCGGTAATCCACCAAAAAACTCCACCAGTGTCAACATGTTTTCGTAGTAGGAAGGATCCGTTTCATAAACCAGGTTGTAAGTTTTCTCAAGTTTGTCAAGATATGCTGCTGCACTTTCATCACCCATTTGCATGCCCAAATAGAAATGCAGGGTTTCGATACCGCCTTTGTACGAAAGATACCAGGCGTTGTCAGGGTCATTTTTAACAGCTAGGTTGATATACCTTAAGGCATCATCCAACGATTCTTTGATTTCCCTGGGATTGGCCATGCCCAATTGTTGTTTGGTCCGGCACAGCTCGTACCATGCCTGAGCATTTTCGGGATTCCTGGTAGTAAATTGTTGAAGCAATACTTCAGCGGAATCTGCCTTGCCGTTTATTCTCAACTCGTAAGCTGCAATCACACCATCATTGGTTTTTTGACCTGTGCAGGAAATTATCCCAACAAAGATTAGAGAGAGGAAGATGCCCATTGATATCAGGCTGAATTTTTGATTAATGTTTCGTGTTGTTGTCATGATTTGCGTATTTATTGAATTTATAATTATAAAAGTGAATATCAATCTTTAATGCATCTTACAGCTGTTGCGGAGTTCCATGTACCTTGATTCCGTAATATTTCGTCAGTCATTGCATTGAAGCCGCGATACCAGGGGGAATTATTAAATTGTGTTGATGTGTAAAGTGTTGTGCCCTGGGTTAAATCAAAAAAGCCACCTTCCCACCAGTAGCCCGTAGTTAACAAACAGAATCCATACTGATCAATTCCGTTTCCGTTATTGGCCCAGCCCGAAGTAGATTTTAGGTTATTTGCGGCATCAAAACCTCTCCAGTTTTGCTGGTTCCATTCTGTGTGTCCAATTGGGTAATTAGAATCCACCATTCCCTCCAGAACTTTGAATTCCTCATCTGTAGGAATGTGCCAACCTTCAGGACATATCCCCCTGGCTCTTTTTTCAGTTTCATATTGCATCAGCTCATTCCATTTGTAAAAGCCGCCGCGTTCATCGCATAATATCGTTGAATTTGCATAACAATACTTTTCAATTGTTCCATTGTTGGTTTGAGTCTGGTTTCCATTGATCATTTCACCAACATTCATATTTTCTTTAATCCAGCATTGGCCGCCAACCTGAATGGTATGATACCATTGATCTCCATAAAACAATGAATCCAAACCGGGGCACAGAACATTGGTGGCGAACTGCATTACATATTCCTGGCTCATTTCTGGTGATTTTGTCATACCCGATTCACCCATTTCAGACCAGGCACACATTAAAAGTTCATCACCCAACTCAAAAGGAAGTTCGCCCAGCATTTCTAATGATTTCATTATCGGTTTATAATCCATTTTTTCGTTATGGCTTAAGCTGATTGACTTTCCTTCACCAACAGGATTGCAAAGCATTTTTATGGTGTTGGTTTGACCCTCACAACTAGCCGTGAGGAAATAACATGTTTCTCTGCCGGGTGTAAATAAAAAAGTATGGATACCTGCATCAATTACTTTACTTGAAGTGAGTAGATTTTGGCCCAGCAAGTTCGATACAACAAACTTCACCAGGTTTGTTCCCGGCACATGAAGTTGTACCGAAGTTTTGTTTTGAAAAGGATTGGGGTAGTTTTGGCTTAACCTAAATTTGGTATTTGTTTCTTCAATCTTGTCATTAATTCCGGTAATGATGAGTACAAGAGAAAGATCAGGAGGATAAAGCATAACTTCTGCACCCTGATTGATGTTTTTAACTAAAACACTATCTAACAGAACAGGCTGACCATTGTTGTCGCCTGTAAATGATAGTTCGATGTTTTGACCCGCAAGGATAGTGACACATAAGCCAGCAAGTACTGATAGAATAAATATTGCTTTTTTCATGGTGATATTTTTTTTTGAATTTAATAATGTATTTACTAGGTGATTGATAGCTAAGCTCCAGGTTTTGACAGTTTTCGCATCCACCGCCAGTGAAATGTAAAAAACACTACACAAAGAATTACGAGTAGCCCATTTACAATCATGGTACGGTTTGCCCGGTGTTTTACTGATCGAATTTTATCAGCTTTTGCAGCCTCATACATGGCGCGCAAGGTTGCGTCATCAGGAGTAAAGGCCTTTTCCTTGTCGGATGAGGAATAAACATCCATTTTGTAGTTGTCGAATGATGCCAGGCTGGGGGCTTTATTATAGTCCCGTTCGGCATACAAGGGATCGCCAAGATCGATAACGGCGTTAACGAAAGAGGCAACTGAAATGATTACTGTAATTACGGTAACAAGGCAAACTGCGTAACCGTAAATCATTGGAATTTTGCTTTGCTTTTCCATGGTTTCTTTTTTTAATGGTTAATAATTTGTATTGGTTAAACATTCAATTGTTCGTTTATAAAACAAACCTACAATAGGATTGAGGCAATTTAAAATGGGATTTTGCAAATGAATTTCTGGATTTGCAAAATTTGCGTATAAGGAATGTATTGATGAATCAGGGTTATTATTTATTACAAATTTGGGGACATGATTGCTGCCAATAAACATTATTTCAATGTTTTGAAGAGGGAAGGTTGCTATAAATGCAATTTTAATTATTATTAAAATATGGATTACTTTTTTCATACTTGGATGTATTTCCAATTTAACACCAAAACGATCCCGTACGTACGGGAGAACCTTTGGTGTTTAAAATTGTTAATTTCCTATATTTGTTTTTAATTCGATTTTCAGAAGTAAAATTAATATGGTGCCCGGAGGATGGCTTGAATTGCTCTTGTAAAATGTTTGCAAATTGATTTACAAGCGTTTTACTACCCTTAACTTAATTTATCAACCAATTTTGCACGACAACAACAAATATCATTTTGAATTGCTAAAGCAAAATATTGTGGACACCATGCAAAAGTCATATCCTGGTATCAACACATCAATTTCCAGTTGGAAGGGGCAGGAGATAACAGATTTCCAGGAAGAACTGTTACTAAAAGTAAATGCCCACATCAGCGAGAAATGGTTTTACAATCATATTAAAACCCAAAACAAGTCGTTGCCACGGATTGATATTTTAAACCTGCTGAGTAAATATGTAGGTTATAGCAACTGGGATGAGTTTATATTTAAAAATAGCGCACAGAAAAATTCAGAAATTAATGTCCCTGGAGGAAATCGAATATTTATCATCATGCCGGTTTTGTTGATACTGGTGATGGCAACCCTGTTTTTAGTATTTAAAATTTTTAGTACCCGCGATTATCGATTTAGCTTTTATGATGCTCATACCAAGGAAAATATTACCGGGAGTAAGATAGAGGTCCAGGTTTTATCTGATGGTGAATCCCCAACAAATTACTTGAGTGATGAAAGTGGAAACATTATTCTGAAAACGGATGAGCGTATTTTGAAAATGGTCGTTAACGCACCTTACTATAAAACAGACACGATAACCCGAATCCTGAAAAAATTTGATACAGACCAAATGATTAGCCTTCAGGCCGACGATTATGCACTGATCATCCATTATTTTTCGGTGATGAATGTGGATGATTGGCAAAAGAGAAGAAATTACCTGGGAGAGATTATAGATGATGCTGCCATTATTTACCAAGTACTAAATGATGCAATCGCTTTGGGAATGGAAATTTATAACAAAGAAGAATTCATTAATAAATTGACCATGCCAACCGGTAGTTTAAAACACATTGAAATACTGGAAACCAAATTCAAAAAGGATAAAATCATGGTTCTTAGGTTTAGGATTAATACGAATTAGTGAATGACAAAATATCTGAAAATAGCAATTCTTGTCCTTGTACTTTTTGTAATTTATGCACCCTCTTGCGTGGATGAACAGGCTGAAGCTATGCGTGAAGAGGCCATCATTACTGAAGCCCGAAACGATATTCGCACAGTATTTGAAACTGAGGTACTATCCGAATCCTCTCTTTCTGCTTTTGAATCCACGGCCGAACAAAAGCTTGCCGATTTTGTCGATTACCTGCATATTCTTGTCGATACCTCGCTTGATATTTCCTTCAGGGTTAATGCCGGCGAGATGATTAAAAACACCTTCCTTTCAGATAAAGTGAACTTGCAGCTTGCCCTTCAAAAAGATGATACTAACGAGGAACTAAATGTTTATGATCTTATCAAAAATGGATTGGAGAATAAACTTTCACCTTCAAATTATTCCATCAATTTAATTGTTGTTCGTGAACCGTTTCAGCGCACCGAAAAAACAATTTATGCCGGATCATTGAAATTCACTCAAATATTCAACAACCCTTCCCAGACCGGAAAATCACCGGAGACCTTGGAAAGAATTGCAGACATCTACCTTATAAAAGAACACAAACTTTTTGGCACCGATACGCTGAATATCTGGAGTGTGAAATTAGGAGATATCAGATAACAAAACTTGCACCTAAAAGGCTTAGGCATAAAATTATACCCTCCGGATAGTTTTGAACATTTTACATGTATTGATGTTATTTTGTTTGAATTCCACCGGCAAAAGAAAGTATTTGTCAGGTAAAACAGGCTTATGAGGTTTTAATTTCTTAAAATGTTTTGTCCCTCCGCAATGCTATACGCACGAATAAAATCATGATTTCGTGAATAAATTCCTGCCACACATCTTTTACTTATTTTTGCCCACTATAAACTATAATCATGCCTGAACAAAAGAAACTCTTCCTCCTTGATGCCATGGCGCTAATATACAGGGCCTTTTACGCACTGAACAAAAATCCAAGAATTAATTCCAAAGGATTAAATACTTCAGCAATTGTTGGTTTTGCCAACACATTATTTGAGCTCATCCGTACCGAACAACCCACACATATTGGTGTAGCTACTGATACACATGCGCCGACGATACGAAGTGAAGGATTTGTTGAATACAAGGCCAATCGCCAGGCCATGCCCGAGGATATTTCAAAGGCAATTCCATACATCTACAAACTGATAGAAGGTTTTAACATCCCCTTGCTTTTTGTTGATGGCTACGAAGCCGATGATGTAATTGGAACCCTGGCTAAGAGAGCAGAAAAAGATGGATTTGTCACTTACATGATGACACCCGATAAGGATTTTGGGCAACTTGTTACCGAAAACATTTATATGTACAAGCCACCCCGTATGGGCAACAAGGCTGAAATAATGGGGGTAAAGGAAATTTGTGAAAAGTTCAGTATCCAAAGACCAGAACAGGTGATCGATATTTTGGGTCTTTGGGGAGATGCATCTGATAATATCCCTGGGATCCCCGGCATTGGAGAAAAGCGAGCCAAGGAGCTTATAGGGCAATATGGTAGTGTTGAGGCTGTGATTGAAAACGTGGATAAGCTGAAGGGTAAGATGGCCGAAAATGTAAAGGATTATGCTGCGCAAGGCCTTGAATCAAAACAACTGGCCACTATTATATTAGATGTTCCGATAGCTTTTGAAGTGGATCAATTGAAGTTAAGCGAACCCAATCCGGAAATTCTGGTGGAACTGTTTTCGGAATTGGAATTCAAGACTTTTGGCAACAGGGTGTTTGAGTATTATCGCAAAAAAGGAACTTCCACTGAAGAACCTGAAGCTGTACAACAGGAAGATTTATTCAGCCAGGCAGGGGTGGAAATTGAAAAAGCAGAAACACTCGAAAACATCAAACACCATTATTTCCTTCTCGATACTGAAGAGAAAAGGAAGAAGCTGATTGAGGAGATAAAAAAACAAAAGTCTTTTTGCTTCGACACTGAAACAACAGGAGTTGATGCCAACAATTCGGAGTTGGTAGGGATGTCGTTTTCGTTAAAAGCTGGAGAGGCCTGTTATATCCAGGTTCCCGAGAACTACAACGAGGCAATAAAAATTGTTTCAGAATTTAAAGATGTATTCGAGGACAGTGCCATCGAGAAAACCGGTCAGAATCTGAAGTTTGATATCTCAATTTTAAAATGGTATGATGTTGATGTGAAGGGGAAATTGTTTGACACCATGCTTGCACATTATCTTATCGAACCCGATCAACGGCACAACATGGATTTTCTGGCCGAAAAATATTTGAACTATAAACCTTTGAGTTATGATGAACTGACCGAAAAAAAGGGAAGCAAGCAATTAAATATGCGCCAGGTACAGCAGTTGAAATTAAACGAGCTGGTGGATTATGCTGCAGAAGATGCCGACATTACACTTCAGTTGCGCGAAAAACTGGAACCACTGCTTAGCGAAGGTAATGTGCTCAAACTTTTTGATGAAATTGAAGTGCCCCTGGTTCCGGTACTCGGATCAATGGAAGCGGAGGGCGTAAAGCTGGATACCGAAGCCCTGAAAGATTATTCAAAGCAACTCGAAACCGAGATACATACAGTGGAGAGTGAAATCCATGAAATGGCCGGTGAGCTTTTTAACATCTCCTCACCCAAACAATTGGGAGTGATTCTCTACGAAAAGCTGGTGATAACCGATAAGCCCAAACGAACAAAAACAAAGCAATATTCCACAAGCGAAGATGTATTGAGCCGGCTCGAAAAAAAGCATCCGATTGTGGCTAAAATTTTGGACTACCGTTCGCTGACCAAGCTCAAATCTACTTATGTGGATTCACTGCCTGAATTGATCAATCCGCGTGATGGCAGATTACATACCAATTATAACCAGGCTGTTGCCGCCACCGGCAGGTTGAGTTCAAACAAACCAAATTTGCAAAATATTCCTATTCGTACAAAAAAAGGGAGGGAAATACGTAAGGCTTTTGTTCCACGAAATGATGAATATATTTTACTGGCTGCTGACTATTCACAAATCGAACTGCGCATTATTGCAGAGTTAAGTCAGGACGAAGCTATGAAGGAAGCCTTTATCAATGGTCTCGATATTCATACTGCCACGGCATCAAAAGTATATGATGTTAACCTGGATGAAGTATCAAAAGACATGCGAAGAAATGCCAAAACAGTGAACTTTGGTATAGTTTACGGAATTTCAGCTTTTGGGCTTTCCGAAAGGTTGAGTATTCCACGTGCAGAAGCGCGTGATATCATCGACCAGTATTTTAATCAGTACCCGGGGGTAAAAAAATATATGGATCAAAACATTTTGTTTGCCCGCGAAAATGGATTTGTGGAAACGATGATGGGACGACGACGCTATCTCAGGGACATCAATTCAAATAACCATACAGTGCGTGGCTTTGCTGAAAGGAACGCTATCAATGCGCCCATCCAGGGATCGTCGGCAGACATGATTAAAATAGCAATGATTCGTATTTATGATGAAATGAAATCACAAAATCTAAAATCCAGGATGATTATGCAGGTGCATGATGAATTGGTTTTTGATGCACATAAAAGTGAATTGGATATATTAAAACCACTGGTGGAAGAGGGCATGAAAAATGCCATCAAAATGGAAGTTCCTGTAGTGGTGGATATGAATACGGGCAGCAACTGGCTGGAGGCTCATTAATTCCTCACCAACCAAATTCTCCTTTTTCTGTTTTTCAGCTTATTCGTACCCTTTTTTTCTATCTTTGTTGATTCAGATATTTATTGAAAATAATACACACTATGGATATAACCGAAGATAAGCGTATTGTAATGACCCTTGATGCGGGGGGGACTAATTTTGTGTTTTCAGCAATGCAGGGCGGAAGTGAAATTATAGATCATATCACCAGACCTGCTGAAGCAACCAATCTCGTTGAAGTACTTAACCGGATAATCGAAGGATTTGAAGAGGTAAAAAAGCAACTGGAAGTAAAACCAGTAGCCATAAGTTTTGCATTTCCCGGCCCGGCTGAATATCCTCTTGGTATCATCGGCGACCTGGCCAATCTACCATTGTTCAGGGGCGGAGTAGCCCTGGGCCCGATGTTGGAAGAAAAATTTGGCATCCCTGTTTTCATCAACAACGATGGCGATCTGTTTGCTTATGGAGAAGCTATTGGAGGTTTGTTGCCACATGTAAATGAATTACTCGAAAAGGCTGGAAACCCTAAAAGATTTCATAACCTGTTTGGAGCTACCTTCGGGACAGGATTTGGTGGCGGAATTGTATCCAACGGTGAATTGTTTGTTGGTGATAATTCAGCACAGGCTGAGATCAACAGGATCCGCAATAAAGTCCATCCCTTTTATAGCGCCGAAGAAACTGTTAGCATACGTGGAGTACAAAAATCCTATTCCCGGGATGCCCGTATTGATGAGGTAATTTGCCCAACGCCACAATCAATTTTTGAAATTGGCATGGGAAAGGTTGATGGAAATAAGGAAGCTGCTAATAAGGCATTCGATAAATTTGCCATTGCCGCAGGCGATGCGCTGGCAAACTCCATTACTTTGGTTGATGGTTTAATAGTTCTTGGTGGAGGGTTGTCGGGAGCCTGGCCATTGTTTCTTCAGAAATTGGTTAAGGAAATGAATAAAAAATTTGAAGTTCCTTCCGGTGATCATCTCGACAGGTTGGAAATCAATGTATTTAATCTCGAAAACGAGAGGAGTCTTCATCGGTTTCTTAAAGGTGAAACCCGTGAAATCCAGGTGCCTTTCAGCAATAAGAAAATCACTTACGATCACTTAAAAAGAATTGGTGTGGGCATCTCTAAACTGGGAACTTCCCAAGCAACAGCGATGGGGGCCTATGCTTTTGCAGTTAATGAATTAGATAAGGCTTTAAAGTAGCAGAAACATCCAAATGAAAGTTACAGGTTTTACCATCGTCCGAAATGGTGTTAAGTTCGACTACCCTTTTATCGAGTCCATAAAATCAGTATTGCCACTTTGCGATGAAATGGTTGTTGCCGTGGGAAATTCCGAGGATGAAACCCTGGCTCTGGTAAGAAGTATCGACTCTACAAAGATCAGGATCATCAGAACCGTTTGGGATGACAACCTGCGTGAGGGAGGCCGGGTATTGGCTGTTGAAACAGACAAAGCCAAAGCAGCCATATCTGCTGATACGGACTGGTGCATTTATATCCAGGCCGATGAAGTACTTCATGAGCAGGATTATCCTGCCATCCGCAAAGCCATGGAGGAAAATCTTGACAACAAACGTGTGGATGGGATTTTGTTCGATCACCTGAATTTGTACGGGTCCTTTGATTTTATTGCTGATTCAAGAAAATGGCAATACAAGCAAATAAGAATTATCAGAAACAACCCGGACATTACTTCCTTTAGAGATGCGATCAGTTTTATGAAAAAGGGAAAACGCCTGAAAGTAAAACAAATCGATGCTGCAGTGTACCATTACGGTTGGGTCCGTCACCCCAAGGCCATGCAGGAAAAGATGGAATCTTTTAATAAAATGTGGCACGACGATGAGTGGATGGCAAAGAATTTTGATAAAGTGGATGAATTCGATTTCTCGAACATCGATAGCCTTTCACATTTCGAAGGTACACACCCCGAGGTGATGCATGAGCGGATAAGAAAAATGAACTGGGAATTTTCATTCGATCCCACCGAAGGAATAAAACTTACCCCCCGACTCCGGTTCCTGAACTGGCTCGAAAAAAATTACGGGATTGAAATTGGGAAGTTTAAAACCTACAAGGTTATTCGTTAAAAAGATCTCAGGGATATTACTTTTTAACAAACCGAATATTCCGCGTCAAGCCTGAATACTTTGTTCGCTTAACAGCAGATTTCTTAAAAACTATCCTGAATGACTCCTCGGATAATTCCTCCCAACCTTTCTTCGTTAATCCGTTGAGTTGTTGATTCGGAATGAATTGCGTTTCTTGATGCGGTGTTGAAAAACGTGTCCATGGGCAAACATCCTGGCAGATGTCGCAGCCAAAAATTCTGTCTTTAAACTGTCCATTAAATTCCTCTGGTATTTGATCTTTCAGTTCGATGGTCAGGTACGAGATACACTTTTTCGAATCAATTACCCTATCTCCAACTATGGCCTGCGTAGGGCAGGCATCGATGCAGTTGCGGCAGGCACCACAAAAATCGTTGTCTTTTGGCTGATCATATTCCAATTCCAAATCAGTAATGATCTCAGCAATAAAGAAAAACGAACCGGCTTTCGGGTGAATAAAATTAGCATTTTTGCCAATCCAGCCCAATCCGGCTTTTGCTGCCCAGGCCCGTTCCAAAACAGGGGCAGAATCAACAAACGCACGGGCATTTATTGCACCTGCCCTTGCTTCCATTTCAGCAATCAATTCCTTTAACTTTTCTTTGATCACAAAATGATAATCCTTGCCATAAGCATATTTCGAAACAATATAATTGTTCGTGTGATCGATCTCTTTTTCAGGGAAATAATTTTTCAAAAATACTATTACAGACTTAGCCCCGTCCACCAGTTTCCGTGGGTCAAGCCGTTTGTCGAAATAATTTTCCATGTATTGCATTTCACCGTGCATGCCGGATTTCAGCCATTGCTCCAGCCTGGGGGCTTCATCCTCAAGAAATGTTGCAGGGGCAAGGCCACAATAATCAAAACCCAGTTCAGTCGACCTTTGTTTGATCCATTGTGAGAGCTTGGTTTTATGGATATTTCCGGAACTCATTTCAAACGGATTGATCAATTCCGGATGTTTTACCAAAAACACGATTATACATTACAATACTACCGGCAACTGCCACATTGTACGAAGGCCTGAGCATGGCTTCCAGGGAAACTACGCAATTGCATTTTTCGCTTATCGGGCCGGGTAATCCATAATCTTCGGCACCTAACAGATATATTGCCTGTGGCGGATGATCGAATTCCGAAAGTGGCGTCCCTCCTTCTTCGATGCCCACCAGGATAGAATTTACCGGACGATGTTCCAGAAATTGCTCAAAATTCAGGTAATTCCTTAATGGAATATGCTTCATTGTTTTAAAGGGATCGGAAGGATGGTGTTTGTAGCGGGCGCCAATGGTAAACAACCCGGCAGCCCCAAGCTGGTAGGCTGTCCTCCAGAGGGTACCTACATTATCGACTGATTTGGCATTATAAATTCCTACTTCGAAAAAGGGCATAGAAAGTTTCCTTGTAATATTTAGTTATTCACTATTTCTGGTCATCAATCGTCCTGTTTTCATACTCATTAATCAGGTTCAAAACATCTTTATAAATTTCATTGGGGATGGGAACAGACAACACATATTGCATGATCTTCCAACCTTCTTTTTTCTTTACCACTACACCCGATCCCCGCCATAGCGTGCTTCCATTATCAACAACTTCATCAAACCATGCCGTTTTACCATCCTTCGAAAAATAGATGTGCCGTTCTTTTGCAACAAAACTCCAGGCTTTTCCGGCATCAAAGTATTTTCTCGACCAATCATAAAATTCCTGTTTGGTCCATCTTTCGGTTTTATCGGTGCCTATGTAAATACCATCTTCATCAATAGCCCCGAAATAGGCTTCGCTATCAGCCCGTGCTGCAGCATTGTGCCATTGGGTAATAAATTGATCGACTTGTTTTTCCTTTTGTGAAAAAACCTGTATTGATGCTAAAATACCAATCAGTAAAATGGAAGTTCTTTTCATAATATGCTTTATTCGTTATTCATGCTTTTTTTATCATACGGAGATAGCTACTGTTTATCTGCTTTTTGCTCTAATTTCAGTCATATGATCCAGGTAAACTAACATCTCCTGTGTTTTGCTATTTTCATCAAGAATTCTTTTTTTATAAATCAAAAGTGCCAACTCATGCACAACAGTATTTTCGGGATCAGCGTAGTAGGCCCAATCAACAAAATGTGATGCCAATGCAAGGTCAATTGGAATTAAGTTTTCAATATATTTGATGAGTTGATCCATCCCACCGGAAAGCTCAACAATTGAAATAGCCTGGGCATCAATACTTGCAGGTGACCAATGTGATGGAATATCATCCCACCAACCGGTGTACTGCCTGATAACCATTTTACAGATATCCTTAGCCGACACATATTGTTCTTTCAGCAAAGGGTGATTTGCAAACCTTCCCGGCAACTCAAATTTATCTACAATCAGGTCTTTTCTTAAGCCATTATTTAGCGCTGCTACGGTATAATCCTGAATGTATTCCAAAGCGTCGGCATGAATATTTAATGCATTATTTATTGCCTTTCCTTCAAAAATGACCTCACCATGTGAAGGAACCATTATTTTTGGATGTAATTCGGCCATAGACCTCAAGGCCAATATCCATTGCCCAATATTTCGTTGAATTCGTTTTCCGTTACCTGCATTTGGTAAAAAACCCTGGT
>Ga0070728_10001397_pt1 | contig 36248 bp, 31 predicted proteins | sample tdDd471_FD_66723 | JGI IMG/M metagenome (GOLD analysis project Ga0070728, IMG submission 66723) | Marine sediment microbial communities from the Atlantic coast under amendment with organic carbon and nitrate - tdDd47.1 | ecosystem: Environmental > Aquatic > Marine > Coastal > Sediment | place...
AAAATTGTGAGAAGAGCTGGCTTGAGACCTAACAGGTTTTTAAAACCTGCTAGGTCTTCGTCAATAAATGACAAGATATTATAAAGGATCAGTTAGAAAATAGAATTAAGTGAAATGAATAAGTATATACTTATTCCCGTATCGATTTCTAAAAAAATTTCGCTATATTTGAAAGTACAAATTAAAAAATGAAAAAAGCAATCCTACTTTCCGTAGCTGTATTTGTTTGTGTAAAACTCTTCAGCCAACATCGAATCACCCCTTTACCAAAATTTAAAACAGTATGTACGCCTGAACATCAAATTCAGCAAAACGTTTTACCAGGCCAACCTTCACACTCTTCAATATCCTTAAAACCTACCCCACCTGAAAAGAATGCAGATTTCGTAAACATTGTTAACCTTGGTACTTCTGGCAACGCATATTGGTTTATGCAAAAAGGGTCCTATTTATGGGCAGATGATAATTTGAAAACGGTTACTAATTTTCATCAGTTTGGCGGTTCACTCCAGGGAAGCTTTAAACAATATGGCTATGATATTTCGACTGATGCCGGCTTGAACTGGACCAACCAGATTCTATGTTTTACTGAAAACCTGAATATGCCAGCCAGACATACTCATCATGGAATTTATAATCCACCTGAAAACCTTGATCCCGCAGAAGCATATGTAAGTTATTTTGGTAAGAAGGCAATGGAGGTTCCTTATTATTACCATGGCCGGGCAAAGATTGGCGACCAGAGTGATACAACGGATAATTGGATTTCCCAGGTCCCGGCTGACAGTTTGTTCTTTTATGACCCCTCTGGATTCGTGATAACGCAAACGGGTGAGATTTGGGTATCAGATTTTTCCATGTCTTGGGAATCCGGTACGATGGAATATTTTAATAAAATAATTGTTTCACACGGTATTTGGAATGAAGCCATCGAGGATTTTGAATTTGAATTGTTCTCCCTGGATTTTCCAATATTGTATGATTTTCGACCAGCAGATTCTAAAGTGGCATTTTCGCCGAATGGCCAGGTGGCTTGGATTGCCGTACTTTCAGATGATGGAAGTGTGCCAATCTCGGCTAATCGTTCATTTTATCCCATCCTCTGGAAAACCACCGATTCAGGCCAAACCTGGGAAGGCCCTATTTCGGTTGCCCTTGCCGGTGAAAATGGAATTGATAAAGTGAAGGATTTTCTTTCGGATGCAGAACTGGAAGAATTGTATGGTTACATCCCTGATAGAAATACCATTGAGTTTACCACAGCCTATGATTTTGATTTACATGTGGATACCTTCGGGAAACCACACATTGCTGTAGTTGTGGGCATTACTGGTGAAGATCCTTATTCGATTGTTACCGGAATGTCAGAAACAACTGGGTATATGTTTGCCGCACCATTTGATATAACTGTTGAGTATTATCCTACCGAGGAATGGTTTGGTTATGAGTTGGGAAGGTTAAAAACTTTCAGGGGTACATTTGGCGATATTACATCGGGTAACCGCATTCAAATTGCATCGAGTTGGGATGGGCTGTATATGATGATTACATGGGGCGATACTGACTTGCCAGGAGTTGAAGACAATCAGCAACCCGATATTTGGTTCCGTGGTGTAGATGTAGTTACTCATTGGTTGACAGGTAACGGAAACGGGGAAGATAAGCCTATCAATGTGACTGAATTTTCTGAAGGTATGTGGCAGTCCTATTTTCACAATTTATCACACTATGCCTTTAAAATTGAAGATACCGACCGCTTGTTTACTGTTCCTCTTACCTACTTGCAAATGAACCCCGAAGATCCAGGGGAACCAGTTCAGCATAAATACATCACTGATTTTGTGGCAAATTTCGAAATTTGGGGAGTTCCGGATGCCTCGCTAAAAATGGAGTCAATTGCAGTGTCTGAATGCATGCCAAACCCTGCTCAAAAATCTTTTGAAATTACCATCAACGTTTTCGAAACAGTGAATCTGGATTTGATGGTTTGCAATTTAGCAGGGCAGAAAGTATTCGAATTACCAAACCAATCCTTTCCTCCCGGAGACCATCCCATCAACATTGATGTTTCAAGCTTTGAACCCGGTGTGTATATAATTTCGATATCGTCGGAAGGTATCAAAGTGAGCAGGAAATTGATTGTGAAGTAGTGTGAGAAGTTTGAAGACAAGAAGGTAGAGTTTAAAGAGAAAGACTGATATTAATTTCCTTAGCGACTCAAAGTCGCTAAGGAAGTACAACCCTGGTTCACTAGTAGTAATTTTCACTCTGGTTTATTGAGAAAATCACTTGTCCAATAGAGGGTTGGCATCCCTCACGGATTCAACTACCCGGCACCAATATTCTTTATTTTACCAGGGTACCAATGTTCTCACTTTTGACTACTCTTTCGAGATTTCCCCGCTTGTTCATGTCAAAAACATAAATAGGAAGGTTGTTCTCGCGGCAGAGGGTGAAAGCAGTAAGATCCATAATTTTCAGCTTTTTTTCATAGGCCTCATCGAAACTCAACGTTTCGTATTTTGTAGCTGAAGGATCCTTTTCAGGATCAGCGCTATAAACTCCATCTACCCTTGTGCCTTTAAGTATTACATCGGCTTTCATCTCGATGGCACGTAGAGCAGAGGCCGAATCAGTAGTAAAATATGGATTCCCGGTTCCTCCACTGACAAGGGTAACTTTTCCCTGGTTTAAATAATTAATGATTCGCTTGCCGCTGGTTTCCTCTACAATGGGTTCGATGGCAAGGCCACCCAATAATTTTGTTTCCAGGCCCAAACTTTCTAGGGCACCCTGTAATGCAAGGCTGTTGATCACAGTGGCAAGCATGCCCATATAATCTCCCTGTACCCGGTCCATACCTTTGCTGGCACCCTGTAAGCCGCGAAAAATATTTCCTCCGCCAATCACAATGGCTATTTGCACACCAAGATCGGAGACCTGTTTTATGTCTTTAGCATAATTATTCAATCGCACGGGATCGATACCATGTAGCTGGCTGCCCATCAGCGCCTCACCACTGAGTTTGAGTAATATTCTTTTGTATTTCATCTTCTCTGAAATTTTAGGCAAATATCTGAAATAAAATTGATTGTTTGATAAGAGGTAGTTGGAAATTGTAACCCATTACACATTCTGCAATTTATTCGTATCGTAACGAACCTGAAGGATTTGTTATGGATGCCCGGATTGCAATAAACAATACGGTTAGTAGTGCAACGACTACAGATATAATTCCCGCCAGGAAAAACAAAGCAAGCTCCAGAGTAGTTGTATAGGCGAAACTATTTAACCATTGATCCATAAAGAAGTATGCAACCGGCCAGGCCAGGATATTGGCTACTAAAACCAATACCATGAAATTGGATGAAAGGTGATATACAATGTTTCCCATTGAAGCTCCAAATACCCTCCTGATGCCGATTTCTTTCATTCTTTGCTCAGCAGTAAACGACGAAAGTCCGAATAATCCAAGACAGGCAATGATGATGGCTAGGATTGTGAAGTAAGTAAAAATCCGTGAAAGCCTTTCTTCATTTTCAAATAGCTCACTGAAGGATTGATCCAGGAAGAAATAATCGAAAGGTTTGTTGGGTTCAAGATTCGCCCATAAACCATCAAGTTTTCCAAGTGTTGTGTGCATCTGGTCTGCCTCAATTAGAACCATTAATTTATTTGACCTTTCATTGTCGATAATAAAAATCAGCGGTTCTATCGGTTCCGTCAATGAGCTGAAATGAGCGTCTTTAACAAGACCAATAATTTTATACCTGTTATCATCTTCACTGTCACCAATAAAAATTTGTTTACCAATTGGTTCTTTCCACCCCGCCTTCGCTGCCAGGGTTTCGTTGATAAGAATTATATTGTCATCGCTGTCATCATAAATCGAAAAATTGCGGCCTTTCAATATTTCCATGCCCAGGGTTTTTACATAGTCCTCATCAATTGCCACCAGCCCTATTACCCATTGCATACTCCCATCCACTCCTTCAGGGGAGCATCCCCATTTACCTACCTGTGTTCCCGGATAATTGGATGTAATCGAAACTGACTTCACCTGTGGTATCGACATAAAGGTGCTTTTGAGCACATCGGCCGGTATGTAGTTCCTTGTTTCGCGCAAGGGTACAATCACAACCTGCTCCTTTTCAAAACCCAGATTTATATTTTTGATGTAGTTAAATTGCCTGATAATTACACAGGTGGAAATAATTAATGTCACCGATATGAAAAACTGAAAAACCACCAGCGCATTTCTGAAAAATGAGCGTTTAGCTCCAGTGTGAAGATGTCCTTTAAGCACACTGATAGGTTTAAATGATGACAGATAGAAAGCAGGATATATCCCGGCAAGGACACCTACAAAAATGGCAAACATGGTGAGTAAAATAATCAAAGGCCAATTGGCAGAGGAAAACAGATTGAGGTGCTTTTGGGTTAAATCGTTAAAGGTTGGTAAAATAAACTCAATTACGAGTAATGCTATCAGAAGGGCAATAAATGCCAGCATTAAGGATTCACCCAAAAATTGAATGATCAGGTCGCTTTTGTAAGCTCCAAGAGTTTTACGCATCCCAACCTCTTTTGCTCTTTTCGCTGAACGTGCTGTAGTAAGATTCACAAAGTTGATACAGGCAATGATCAGTAGGAAAAATGCAACGGCTGAAAATATGTAAACATAACTGATGTCGCTATTGGGCTTAAGTTCACCCAATAAATGTGAGTGAAGGTGAATATCAGTAAGCTCTTGCAGATAAGGATTAAAAATGATCCCTCTGGCAGCAAGTGTATCGATATTTTCGCCCATGCGGTTGGCAATGAAAATGGGTAGTTTGTCCTGAATGATCTTCGGATCAGAATCTTCGACCAGCCTGATGTATGTAAGAAAATTCAAAGATCCCCATGTCTCCAGGCGTTCAGAAAAAGGAAAATCTTCAAGTGTAATAAATGAAACGATGAGGTTAAAATCAATATGGGAATTCTCAGGTGGATCCTCAACCACACCAGTAACCATAAAATTATAGCGGTCGTTAAATCTAAGAATCCTGCCCAACGGGTCCAGGCCATTAAAATATTTTCTGGCTGTAGATTCGGTTAAAACCATTGAATATTTATGTGCGAGTGCCTGTGAAGGATTTCCGCGAATCAGTTTGAAGGAAAATATGCTGAAAAACCCGGTGTCTGCATACAACAAATTGTTCTCGTAAAACTTCCTTTGGCCAAACGAGATCAATACCGATTCATTTTCGGCTTCCATGCGTGTAGCATCAAGTACTTCGGGAAAGGATGCCTCGATAGCCGGGGCCAATGGACCGGCCGATACAGCCACATCCAGAAAATCATCCATGATCTGGGCTTCGAAGGCAACCCGGTAAACATCCCCGGTATGTTTATGAAAAGTATCGTAACTCAATTCATCACCCACATAAAGCATAATCAGTATAAAACTGGCCATACCAATTGCCAGTCCACTGATGTTGATCAACGAATATATCTTTTGCCTGTTAAGGTTTCGAAGCGCAATCTTAAGGTAACTTTGCAGCATAGAATTCGATTAATGCGCAATCCTGTGTTATTATAAAATATTCGATATTACTTATCGAAAAGGATAAATACTATCTGACCCTAGAATCCCTAGCTAAAAAAAACCTGTCTTTGCTCACAAGGCCGAATCCCTCCTAATTCCAATCCACCGTCGGCGTTGATACATTTTTTAAATATCTCCTCTTTATGCAAACTACCTTTCGGTGCCAGGCTTTTGAAAGTCTCCGGGTCTACCTTTTGATGTGAAATACTGAGCCGGGTTTTGTCAGCCAGCACCAATTCGCCACAAATTCCATCACGACCAATGTTCAACAATCCTTCAAAATAAATGGATGTATCGTCGATGACAAACAACAGGGAATCCCCGCTAATTTTTATTGAAGAAATAGAATATTCGAATGTTTCATCATCCGTTGTATAAAAATAGGCTGTGCCGCTTAGCGAACCCTTTTCGTTGAAATTAAAAATAAAAATACTCTCATACGATAGCCTGCTCTCACCGGATTCTATCCAATAGCCCTGCAGGTAATCACTGTCTTTTAACTTCTGGCTGTGAACAGCGGTGAGAATAAAAAAGGTTGATCCTAATAGTGCTATGAGAATTTTTAGTTTCATGCTCAACGGGTGCGATTAAACCACATTACCTGAAAACCAATTTGTCTTTGGATCCAAAGGCATCGTAAGAAGAAATGATGACTTGCTCACCAGGATCCAGGCCATCCATTACTTCATAATAATTTGTGTTTTGTCTGCCGAGTCGGATGCTGCGTTTTACAGCAAAACTGTTGGAAGCATCCACAACATAAATCCAGTTGCCACCGGTTTCCTGGAAAAACCCACCACGTTTAACAATTACAGCATCCCTGGGACTACTGAAGTGAAGCCTGAGTTGTACTGTTTGTCCACGCTTCAAACCCCTGGGTTCATCACCTGTAAATTGCAGATCCACCTGGAACGAACCATTGGTTACATCCGTGTAAATCTTCATGATTTCAAGCTGATAGGTATTTCCGGCAAAATCAAACTCTGCTGTTTGCCCGATGTAAGCAGTCGAAATGTAACGCTCATCAATGTTGGCACGCAGTTTAAAGCCATCTTTCATTTTATCTATCTGGCCAAGATGTTCTCCTGCCGATTTTGTTTCACCAATTTCAACACTAAACGATGAAAGCTTACCATCTGCTGGAGATTTAATAAATAGATTTTGTAAATTTTTATTAAGCAACGACAGGTTGTTGTGCATCCTGTCTATCGAATTGTTGATCTGAAGGGTTTGCTCAACCATCGAAACCGAATCAAGGCGCTGCAATTCAAGCGAAATGCTTAACTGCTTCATGGTTAAATTATAGTCGCGCTGGGCATCTTCAAACTCCTGATCAGAAATATACGATTCCTTGTATAATTGTTGTTTCCTCTCGAAGTCAATCTTAACCTTGTCAATCTGAGACATTAAATTCACAATATCCAGCTGGCGGGTAAATTTGCTGCGCTCAAGGTTAACCTTCGAATTTTGAAGGTTATTAATGGCATCATACATCCGGGTCTCCTGGTCCATGTATCTTAACTCCATATCAGCGTTTACAAGCTTCAGAATGGTATCTCCTTTTTTTAAATTTGCGCCATCCCAAACAAAAACCCGTTCAACGGTACCACCCTGCACCGCATCGATATAAATAGTTGCTTTTGGATAAGCCACCCCGTCAGTGGGAATAAATTCCTGGAACCTGTCCAACTTCACTTCAGCCACCGAAATTTGCTCCTTGTTTACATACAACCTGCTTTGTTTATCCCTGAAAAACAAGAGATACAGAATAAAAAAAGCAAATGCAGAAGCAAAAACAATCGTCAAAATCTTTTTAACAGTCCATTTTTTTTTCTCAATAATTCTATCCATAGCATTTCATTTTACGGCAGCCGAATTCGCTAATACTATGCCATTAATTATAACATGTTGAATTACAGAGGTAAGGAATTGTTAGGAGAGTAAGGAAACATTTTTTTGTTCAAATCCGTTCAATTTTTTGTACACATACGAACATTCTTCTTACTTTAGCAGAGTTTTCAAAGGGTACATCTTGCTTTGTTCTTTTTAATTTTGAATTTTATCCTGGATGGAAAAGTTAACTACATATTACAAATCACCCATTGGCGTCCTTGAAATTGAGGGAGATAATGAGGCCATATTTAGCATCCGTTTTCTTGATGGCGGACATGATGGTAATAGCATGCCAACAGGTGCCCGTATGGTTGATAAATGTGTTGAACAATTGGATGAATATTTTAAGCGGAACCTTAAATCTTTTCAATTGACACTGGCTCCTGAAGGTACTGATTTCCAAAAATCGGTTTGGAATATATTATCAACAATACCCTATGGAAAAAAAAGATCGTACCAGGATATTGCTAAAACACTGGGAAATTCTTCAGCCAGCAAGGCAGTAGGATCAGCAAATGGTAAAAATCCAATTGCCGTAGTTATTGCGTGCCACAGGGTATTAGGATCGAAGGGTGCGCTGACAGGATATGCTGGTGGTATTCATCGTAAAAAGTGGCTGATTGAGCATGAGTTGGGAGAATATCAAACAACATTATTTTGAATTTTGTATCCCATTAAACCAAATTACAGACGTGACAAAACTAGATACTAAACATTATTTGCAGCAAAATAAAACCGGAAAAAATGGATAAGGCAGAGGCAAAAATTTTAATCGTAGATGATGATCAGGATGTGCTATTGGCGGCGAAATTGTTCTTGAAACAGCACATAAAAATCGTACATACCGAAAAGAATCCTGAAAACATCCCCAACCTGCTCCGGCTGGAGAATTACGATGTTATCCTGCTCGACATGAACTTTTCGAGGGATGCTACAAGTGGGAAGGAAGGCTTTTACTGGCTCAACAAAATTATGGAAATTGACCCGGCCGCAGTGGTGATTTTTATCACAGGTTATGGTGATATCGAATTGGCTGTACAGGGTATCAAGGAAGGCGCCACAAACTTTATTCTAAAACCATGGGATAATAAAAAGTTGCTGGCTACCATCCAGGCAAACCTCAAGGTAAGAAGTTCCAAACAGGAACTTGAGGATTTAAAATCCAAGCAAAAAGTAATGATCGCCGATCAGGACCTGGCATGGGGTGACCTGATAGGCAACTCGCAAACCATGCAGCAGGTAATGTCGACTGTAAAAAAAGTTGCTTCCACAGATGCAAATGTTTTGATCCTTGGCGAAAACGGCACCGGGAAAGAATTGATTGCCCGTGCCATTCATAAAGCATCAAAGCGGGGCAAGGAGGTATTTATCAGTGTTGACCTGGGAGCCATTAGTGAGAGCCTGTTCGAAAGCGAATTGTTTGGGTTTAAAAAAGGAGCTTTTACTGATGCCAAAGAAGACCGTGCCGGCAGGTTTGAAGCTGCATCAAAAGGTACCATTTTCCTTGATGAGATTGGCAACCTGACTTTCAGTCTTCAATCGAAACTTCTTAGTGTTTTGCAAAGCCGCAGGGTTGTCAGACTTGGCACCAATAAGGAAATAAATATTGATGTAAGATTGATTTGTGCCACCAATATGCCTCTTTACCAAATGGTAAAAGAAAACAAATTCAGGCAAGACCTTCTTTACAGGATCAATACAGTTGAAATTACTATTCCACCGTTGCGCGACCGCACAGATGACATTCCATTGCTGGTCGAGCATTTTCTTCAGATTTACTGTAAAAAATACAAGATGCCTGTCAAACGTGTAAATGCTTCAACGCTTAAAAGGCTTGAAAAGCATCATTGGCCCGGCAATATCCGTGAATTGCAACATGCCGTTGAACGTGCTGTTATAATGAGCGAATCGAATATTTTGCAGCCACAGGATTTTTTTCTCTCACAAAATGACGATGGTAGCGAAAATACAGAACCCGAAACCTATAACCTCGAAGAAACCGAAAGGTTGCTGATAAGAAAAGTGATCGACAAACATGGCGGAAACATAAGTAAGGCTGCCAAAGAACTTGGTCTCACACGGGCTTCACTATATCGCAGAATAGAAAAATATGGTCTTTAAAAGTTTTCGACTCAATGTAATTATTCGGGTGATCATCCTGGTTGCTTCAGTTTTGCTGCTGGTTTTTTTATTTAACAACACGCAGTACACCGTAAGCGCATTTATTCTGGGATTGCTTATTCTGTACCAGGGATATGCACTCGTGATGTATGTTGAGCAAACCAATCGAAAACTAACTACCTTCCTGCAAAGCATACGACATGCCGACTTTTCCAGCTCATTTACTGAAACAGGGTTGGGTAAAAGTTTCGAGGAACTGAATAACTCGTTCAACGATGTTATTGAAGAATTTAGAAAGTATCGCTCCGAAAAAGAAGAACACCTCAATTATTTACTTACTGTGCTTCAGCACGTAAATATTGGAATGATTGTTTTTAAAACCGATGGGAAAGTAGACCAGTATAACAAAGCCATCAGTTCACTGTTGGGGATCAAACACCTAAAAAATATTCGCGAACTTAGGGCAGTCCATAATGACATGCCGAACCGGCTGATGAAAATGCATGCAGGTGACAAAATGTTGCTAAAGGTGTTTATTAATGATGAGTTGCTTCAACTGGCAGTAAATGCAACACAATTCAGGATGCGTGGCGATGAATTTACCTTGATTTCACTTCAAAACATCCACAACGAATTAGAAGAAAAAGAAATAGAATCGTGGCAAAAACTAATCAGGGTTCTTACGCATGAGATTATGAATTCGATTACCCCGATTTCGTCTTTGGCGGGGACAGTTCAAGGCATGCTGCTTAACGAAGATGAAGATAAAATCCAAATGAATCAGTTGGATGATGAAGATGTTGAAAGTATTGGCAGTGCACTAACCACCATAGAAAAACGAAGCCAGGGGCTTTTAAATTTTGTTGAAATTTACAGGAACCTGACCAGGATACCCAAACCCAATTTCAGGTATATCCCGGTTTCGCAGGTATTCGAAAATGCTGAACTCCTGCTGAAGCCTAAAATTGATGAGTTAAACATCGACTGCAATTACAAGATCAGCCCTGATAATTTAATGGTGACTGCCGACCCTGACCTTATCGACCAGGTGTTGATCAATCTTCTGTTGAACGCTGTGGATGCGGTTAAGGAGCAGGAAAATCCTAAAATTGCACTAATTGCACATGAAGTAAACGGCAGAATAAAAATTGAAGTCAGAGACAATGGATATGGCATAAAACCTGATATTATGGATAAGATCTTTATGCCTTTTTTTACTTCCAAAAAACATGGTTCGGGAATCGGCCTCAGCCTTTCACGACAAATCATGCACCTGCATAAGGGTTCTATTTCCGTACGTTCCAAACAGGGTGAAGGAACTATATTTACGTTGACCTTTTAAGTAAATCGCATGGTGAACCATGACCTTTGAACCTTGAGCACACTTCGAAAAATGATTTTTCGCCAGCAAAGTACAAAATCATTAAATTACACTAAAGCTAACCAGTTCATTTTCCTTTTTGTGTCCCGAAGGCTTTCGGGATTGTTTTTTAGCGTTTTTGTGGCATGTTTTTCCTGTTTAGAATTTTCAAAGATCCACTTTGAACTCCGAACTACAAGCGATAGGTCCCATCAAAAAAGGCCACCATTCAGGTAGCCTCTTCACAAAATATTTTCTAAATAACCTCAACCGCCTAGTTACACTTTAAAACGGTCTTCAGTTCGTAATTAGCACTTTCTACAAAACGGCCATGGCTGGCATCTGTGTATGCTGCACATGCTTCGGTGTTCATACCTTTTCCTTTGTATGCATTCCCCATCTCATAGTAAAATTTTGCTTTGTATTCATCATTCTCATCCGTGCTCAAATCCAATCCTTTTTGCACAGCTTTCAATGCCTCATCCCAATTTTGCTTTCCATTATATCCCAGAGCAAGATAATAATAAGTGTCCTTATCGCCATCATCATATTTGAGGGAAGCGTTTAAATATTTGAGTGACTCATCCCAGGCCTGTGATTGCAATTTTCCGGCACCTTGTGACTGTAATAATTGTTTTCCGGTTTTTTGAATTTTAGCTGCCATTTTTTCATCACCATCAGCTTGAGCAATTTCCAGTGCAGCACTGAAAGATTTATCCATCTCATCATATTTCTTCAGCTTGCTATAAGCAAGTCCCATGCCCCACAGCGCACGCGAATACTTGGGATTCAACTCATTGGATTGTTTGAAAACAGCAAGAGCTTCGTCATATTTTTTTTCCTTGTAAAGGGCATTTCCCTTCGAATAATACAATTTTGGGATTATCTGCTCAGATTTTTCAACAGTTTCGGTATCTCCGTATTCCTTACCATATTTAATGGCATTTTCAAACTCACCAATGGCTTTGTCGACGTTCTTTTCTTTGTAATCAGCAGCACCAATTTTGTAATAGAGTGATGGTATCTGGGCTTTGGCACCGGATACAATTTGTTCGCCCTCTGCGCCTAATGCAGAAGCCACTTTAATACTTTCCTCGTATTTTTGAATAGCAGTTACAAAATCACCACTTTTCACGGCCTGGTTGCCTTCGTTGTATACTTCACCTGCCTGGTTGATATCCTGGGCAAAGACAGTGAAAGTAAAAGTTACTAAAATCAGCGTTACAAGTGTTTTAAAATTCATAATTCAATCAATAATTTATTTGTAATTAGTATAATTTCAATTTTAAATGGCGGCAAATATAGTAATGAATTAAAACATTAACTTATTGTGATATAAATATTTAACAAATCTTAATAATAATTTAACCGTCACAACTTCAATTGTTTGTCATAAATCAATACAGGGATTTTTTTAGAAATAATTCGTCGCCAGCTACCATATTCAGATTATTTATTTAAACCAGACCTCGACTTCTTCCAATTTTAATGCCGGAAAGGTCAGTTTATTCTTTTTTCGGTATCCATTAAGCATTTGATGGATTTTGGTTGGTTTTTCCTTTAATAGATCATCGGGAGTTTGATAACCAACTTTCATCACATGTTCGGCCCATTCTTCAGGTATCCCGATCTTGATAAAATCCTCTGGTTGGGGTAACTCCATTTTCTTTTCAGGCCGCATATGCGGGAAAAGTAAAACATCCTGGATAGAGTTAGAATTGGTCATGATCATTGATAAGCGGTCGATGCCAATGCCAAGACCTGCCGTGGGTGGCATACCAAATTCAAGAGCCCTCAGAAAATCTTCGTCCAATACCATGGATTCTTCATCACCACGTTTCCCAAGTTCCAGTTGATCTTCAAAACGCGCCCGCTGATCAATTGGGTCGTTTAATTCCGAAAAGGCATTGCACAACTCCTTGCCATTGCAAATGGCTTCAAACCTCTCCACCAGGCCTTCCTTATCGCGATGTTTTTTTGCCAACGGCGACATTTCCACAGGATAGTCAGTGATAAAAGTCGGCTGGATAAGGTTAGCCTCGCATTTCTCACCAAATATCTCATCGATAATTTTGCCTTTTCCCATGCTTGGATCGGTGGGCACTTCCAGATTTTTAGCCACTTCACGTAACTGGTTTTCATCCATTTCCGATATGTCGATACCGGTAAAATGCTCGATGGCTTCAAACATGGTAAAACGTTTCCAGGGCCGTTTAAAATCGAGAAGGTTTTCACCAACCTGAACTTTGGTTTGCCCATGCAGGTCGAGTGCTACTTTTTCAACCATCTCCTCCACAAGGTTCATCATCCACTCGTAATCCTTATACGCTACATAAAGTTCTATTTGTGTAAATTCGGGATTATGAAATCGGCTCATGCCTTCATTCCTGAAATCTTTCGAGAACTCATATACACCGTCATAACCACCAACTATCAGTCTCTTTAAATACAGTTCGTTGGCAATGCGCATATAAAGAGTCATATCCAGCGCATTATGGTGGGTCTTAAAAGGCTTTGCTGCCGCACCACCATAGAGTGGCTGCAAAATAGGAGTTTCCACTTCGAGGTATTCCTTTTGGTTGAGGAATTCACGAATGGAGTTGACCATTTTAGTCCGCTTGATAAAGGTTTCCTTTACGCCGGGGTTTACAATCAGGTCGACATAACGCTGGCGGTAACGCTGATCCGGATCAGTAAAAGCATCATATACTTTATCATCCTTTTCTTTAACAATCGGCAGTGGGCGGATGGATTTGGTCAACAGGGTAAACTCCTTAACATGTATGGTAGTCTCACCCATTTTAGTAACAAAAACAAAACCTTTAATCCCAACAATATCGCCAATATCGAGCAAGCGCTTAAAAACGGTATTGTACATGGTTTTGTCCTCGCCAGGGCAAATTTCATCACGCTTAAAATAACACTGTATCCGTCCTTTCTCATCCTGTAATTCAATAAATGAAGCAGCCCCCATGATTCGTCGGCTCATGATTCGTCCGGCAATACTAACCTCTTCAAATTTATTTTCTTCGGGATATTTTTCAAGAATTTCACTTGAAGTAACATTAACTCCGAATTCGTCGGCAGGGAATGGATTAACGCCCAACTCAATTAGTTCCTTCAACGATTGACGTCTGATCTGCTCCTGCTCTGATAATATCTGTGCCATTTTTTCAAAAATTTGTGCAAAGATAGAATAATAGAGTTTGCTGGTTAAGTTTGGAGATTAAAGTTTTGGACGTGTGATTGAGCTATAATAATAGCATCCTGGCCACTGGATATTAGGTACTGAAAACTACTATTGAAAATTCGAGTTTGATGTCAGTTTCAGGCATGATATCTGAATCTAGTGAATTCCCAAAAAAAACTTGTCGAGTAAATCAATTTTATCTAAATTGCGTCGAATTAAATTTGAACGAAAACCAAAAATTAAAAATGATGAAGAACATTAAAACAGTTGCAATTATCACACTTCTGGCAGTAGTTATTCTGATGGCAAGTAGAAACCCTGAAGAACCTCCACAAAACAAAAACTATGATTTTAAAATGATCACAGTAGTTGAATCAGTAGTCCCGGGAGGATTAGGCCGGTCGAGAATGATTACAACTGACCACTCGGGCAGCATAGAAGAGGTCAAACTTAAAAACTTTTTTAGCCTGGTTGGGATCAACTTCGGTAACATCAAGGAGAATGATGTGGCCATAACCGATCAAATCTCCAAACTTTATAGTGGTGGCTGGACCTTGATGGATGTAACATCCGGAGTTTACAGTTCAACAGATATGAGTGTTGAAAGCTCAAAAGATGGAACTTCAGGTTCAAGCTCATCTACCGGAATTTTTATTACGAGGTATTTATTCAGCAGGGCTAACTAATTTCCAAATTTTTTGTAGTTAATTAAAAATGTCAGAGACCACTGGCCTGGAAGGCCTGGGCCTCGTTGTGAAACTTCACGAAGCTTCTGACCCACAGGAAATTCCTGAGTCAGATCAGGAAAAAAATGCTAAGAATTTATTATTGAAGAATGAGTGTTTTAAGGCTGTACTATTGCTTTCCCATCTTTATTATATTAATTTAGCTTAGCATAAATGGTTTAGACTTTGCAACTTCTATTTTCACAAATCTAATTAAAATGATTCCATCAAAACAATTGCACAATCATAGTACCAGTGAGGATGCTAACTCAAAGCTTTGTATTGGATGCAAAGAGCTAATCAAATATGGTGCTACAGTATGTCCGTATTGCCACACCACCCAATCACCGTCCCGCTGGAAAATTGTTGGTAATGCACTGAAGTGGATTGGTGGGATCACAGCAATAATTACTCTTGTAGCTGGCACCCTGCAAATAAGTAGTCTTTATCAGAACTGGAGAGAACGACAGGGGGCTGTTGAAGAGTTAGTAAGAGCTGCTGAAATTCAAAGCGATTCCGAAGATTACCAGGGAGCCTGGGAACTAATCGAAGAAGCCTTGATTCTGGAACCTGCATCACAAATTGCCAGGGACAAACAGGTACAATTGGCAATGCTTTGGTTGCGTGCAATTCCGCCAAACACAAATCAACAAGTTAGTGAGAAAATTAATTTAATTCTACCAACACTTTATCGGGGTGTTGCCAAATCGGACAAAACGATTGCAGCGGATGCTTCTGCACATATTGGTTGGGCTGATCAGTTTCGTTACAGGGAGGGAAGATCTTCATCAAATATCGAAAGTCATTTTAGACGATCTCTGGAAATTGATAGTGAAAATGTTTATGCACACGCAATGTGGGCTTATTGGATATTAAGCCCCGAAGCCAATTATAAATATGGTGCTGACAGACTCGAACTTTCCCAAATTCATTTTTTAAGAGCGTTGAATACAGGCAAGGAAACTGATTATGTTAGAGATCTTCAAATAAGGGCAATCCTCCACACCGATGCTTTAGAATTTTACGATAGAGAAGTAGAAGCTATTAGACTAGCCAATGAAGTTAGAAAAAATAAGCAACATTTGGGTCTCTGGCTTCGGTTTGATCTTGTTGGGCCATATAGAAGCCTGATTGTTATGAGTGATTGGGGTATTATGACTTCAGAAAAGTTACTTTCTGTAATGTCGCCTGAAGATCTTCTTGATACCTTTGTATGGCTAAGTGAAGATATAGATTACGTTAATCTACAGCCAAATTATTTTACTCTGCTAACTTATAAATTTATTATAGCGAGATTAACGGAAGAGATGGGTGAAACAGAAAAGGCACTTTCACAGTATCAGGCTATCCAATCAAAAATAGAAAGTGGCTCACAACAATTCGGTTTTCACCGTGAAATTAATGAAGCAATTGTTAGTCGTATAGATAAGATGAAGGAGTGATACAAAAGAGCTGGAAAAAGGCACATTTATCTATACTCAATCATTTCGAATTGAAATTAAAAAGGAATATTGACAATAAACCTACCACTGGGAATTGCTATTTTTGCAGAAAATTGATACTGATTTTACATGCATGACAAATTAAAACGGAAACCGGATTGGCTGAAGATTAAAATTCCTGTTGGCAAGGAGTATGTGAAAGTTAAGGATATTGTAAATCGTAACAAACTACACACCATCTGTACCAGTGGGCAATGCCCAAATATGGGTGAATGTTGGGGTTTGGGTACTGCTACATTCATGATCCTGGGGGAAATATGCACCCGTTCGTGTAAATTTTGCGCAACCAAAAGTGGTAAGCCAAATACTGTTGACCAGGATGAGCCAAAAAACCTGGCTGAGTCGGTTAGATTAATGAAATTAAAGCATTGTGTAATCACTTCGGTAGACCGCGATGATTTGAATGATGGCGGGGCGAAACATTGGGCAGAGACTATCCTTGAGGTAAAAAGAGTTAATCCTGCCACCACCATCGAGGCGCTGATTCCGGATTTCCAGGGCAAAGTTGAATTGATCCAAAAGGTGATTGATGTAGCGCCTGAGGTGATCTCTCACAACCTTGAAACCGTACGCCGGTTAACACCCAGGGTTAGAAGCACGGCAGAATATAAAAGAAGCCTCCAGGTAATCAAACAAATTGCCACATCGGGAATTACAGCCAAATCCGGTATTATGGCCGGGCTGGGCGAAACCGGAGATGAAGTGCTGGAAACCATGGATGACCTGCGAGCGGTCGGATGCCAGATGATGACCATCGGGCAGTACCTGCAACCCAGTAAGAATCATCTTGCTGTTGCAGAGTACATCCTACCCGATATCTTTGATAAATGGGAAAAGATAGGCATGGAAAAAGGATTCCGGTATGTTGAAAGCAAACCGCTGGTTCGTTCTTCCTATCATGCTGAGAAGCATGTCGTTTAGTGTTTGGAGTTCAAAAATGGTGGGTTTGACGTTTAGGAAATCGAAATCCCCCTTTCGGGCGTACAGCATACACGATGTAATCCTTCAACATACAATCTATTACCTTGATTTTTTTTGTTTCTAGTATTCATTGTTTTTTTTTCAAATTGCACCCATTAAAATAAAACCCACCTATTAAGGTTTTAATACTTTTGCATGAATTTTTAAAATGCGATATGATAGAATTTGATGAAGCATATAAGATAGTAATAGATGCTGTGGGGGTACTGGGAAAAGAAATTATTATGTTGGAAAATTCGCCTGGTAGAATACTAGCTGAGGACCTAATCTCGGATATGCCCATGCCTCCCTTTGATAAAGCTGCTGTTGATGGATATGCCTGCAGGATGGAGGATCTGGCTGGTGAACTCAAAGTGATCGAGATTATCAAAGCAGGAGTGGAGCCAAAACTAGAAGTTACATCCGGAAATTGTTCCAAAGTAATGACCGGTGGGGTGGTGCCAAAAGGTGCCGATATCGTGATTATGGTGGAGCATACTAAACTGATGGCTGAAAAACGGGTTAAATTTATTGAAGAGAAATCCAATACCAATATTTGCTACCTGGGTGAGGATGTCAGCAAAGGGCAAACTGTTCTTCATCGAGGAACCCTCATCAGGCCACAGGAAATTGCGGTGATGGCCTCAGTGGGATGCGTTGAAGTCCCGGTTTTTAAACAAGCAATAGTTGGAGTAATTTCTACAGGTGATGAATTGGTTGAGCCGAATATTACTCCAGAGGCATCACAGATAAGGAATAGCAATGCCTCGCAACTCATGGCACAGGTTTCAGAATGTGGCGCGAAACCACAATATTTTGGTATTGCAAAGGATACCGAAATCTCAACACGCGAGATCATTACAAATGCCCTGGCCAACAGTGATGTTGTTTTGCTTACCGGTGGTGTTTCGATGGGTGATTTCGATTATGTACCTAAAGTACTGAATGATCTAGGAATAGAAATTCAATTTAAAAGTATTGCTGTTCAGCCTGGGCGACCCACTGTTTTTGGTTTGAAGGACGGAAAATATCTTTTCGGTTTGCCCGGAAACCCGGTTTCGTCCTTTGTACAATTCGAATTGCTGGTAAAACCTATGCTTTATGCTTTGATGGGGCACAGGCTCAATTCACCGATATTGACTTTACCGATGGGCGAAGTTTTTGCGAGACGCAAAACAAAACGTAAATCATTTATCCCGGTTCAAATAAAATCAGGAAAAGTTCATGCTGTCGAATATCATGGATCGGCACATATTCATTCATATATTTTTGCGGATGGCATGATTGCTGTTGAAAAAGGCATTGCAAAACTGGAAAAAGGAGAAATGGTAGATGTACGACCAATTTAAGCGAAAGATAAATTATTTACGTATTTCTGTAACCGACAGGTGTAATCTGCGCTGTGTGTATTGCATGCCTGCCAAAGGGATTGAAATGTTGAACCACGATGAAATCCTTTCCTTCGATGAAATTGTTGAAGTAACAAAAATTGCTGTATCCCTTGGTGTTGATAAGGTCCGGATTACTGGAGGGGAACCTTTGGTGAGGAAAGGAATTGTCGATCTCATAAAACTGATTGCATCTATCGATGGAATCAACGATCTGGCCATGACTACAAATGGGGTGTTGCTCAGTCGCTTTGCCCAGCCACTGGCAGATTCTGGTTTGAACAGGGTCAACATTAGTTTGGATACCATGGATCCTGACAAATACCGAAATATCACCCGGTTGGGAAATATTGACGATGTTTTTCGTGGAATTGAGGCTGCAAAGCACGCCGAACTTCAACCAATCAAGATCAACTGTGTTATAAAAAAATATTCTGATGAACCCGATGCTCTTGCGGTTAAAAAGTTTGCTTCGGAAAATGATCTGGAAGTTCGCTTTATACCTGAGATGAATCTTGAGGAAGGATCATTTGGCAAGGTTGAAGGTGGCGAGGGTGGTAATTGTAAATCGTGCAATAGGCTCAGGTTAACTGCAACAGGTAAAATCAAGCCCTGTCTGTTTAGCGATATTGAGTTTAATGTGCGGGAATTGGGCCCGGAGGCTGCTATAAATCTGGCCCTTGGGAATAAACCCCAATCCGGTACTGTCAATCATGTAAACCAGTTTCATAATATTGGAGGGTGATTAAACTCTACCACAAAGGCACAGAGACACAGAGGAAATTATGAAGAAAGAAGAATACAATAACTTGTCAGCAGAAATTCTTGATTCAGCAATGGCGGTTCACATAGAAATGGGACCTGGCTTACTCGAATCTGTTTATGAATATTGCTTAATAGCTGAACTTAGCAGGAGGGGCATTAACGCTAAAGGACAGGTTTACTTGCCTTTAACGTACAAAGGGGAGGAATTAGATAAAGATTTTAGAATAGATATTTTAGTTGAGGATGAAATCATAATTGAGGTGAAGGCAGTTGATACAATACTTTCGGTACATAAAGCTCAGACAATTTCGTACTTGAAATTAGCGGATAAGTGGCTTGGTTTTCTAATCAATTTTAATGTGCCACTTTTAAAAGATGGATTTTATAGATATGTAAATGGATATCTTTAAAACTTTGTGACTTAGTGTCTCCGTGGTAAGTTATCTTTCATTAGAGAATAAACCTCACTCAGGTACTGTCAATCATGTAAACCAGTTTCATAATATTGGAGGGTGAAAATCGTAAATTAACCACAGAGATACAGAGAATAAATTAGAATTAAACATGACCAACCTAACACATACCGACGAAACCGGAAAAGCCCTTATGGTAGATGTTGGCCATAAACCAGACCAGCAGCGCACAGCTTCTGCCGAAGGGTTTATTAGCCTGGCTCCAGAAACACTTCAACTCATTCGCGATAACCAGGTGAAAAAAGGTGATGTACTCACCATTGCCGAAATTGCTGGCATCCAGGGAGGAAAAAGGACAAGTGAACTCATTCCCCTGTGTCATCCGCTGTCCATCACAAAAATAGAGGTAAAAACTCACCTGAAGGACAATGGTGTGTTTATTTCAAGCCATGCAAAATGTATAGGCAAAACTGGTATCGAAATGGAAGCACTAACTGCGGTAAACATTGCCCTGCTCACAGTTTATGATATGTGTAAGGCTGTGGACAAGAATATGGAAATATCTGGCATTCATCTTATCGAAAAAACTAAAACGGACATTTAACCTGCATTCTTGCTTATGAAGTTTTCCTTAATCAGTAAATTTATTGTTTTTCTTTTGCTGTTCATCTCAATTGAATCTGGTGCCCAGATCAATGTGGAATACTTCATGAACAAAGGCATCAACGAGTTTTACAACCAGAAATATACCAAATCAATTCAAACATTTAATGTGCTAATCCGGTCAAAGCCCGACCTGGCTGAACCTCATATTTACAGGGGGAGAGCTAAGATGGTGCTGGGCGATTTCAGGGGTGCCGAATTCGATTTTACACGTGCCGTGATGCTTGATTCTTATAATCCCGATGCATATTATTACCGTGGTGTGGTTAAATCAAACCTTTTCAACTATTACAGTGCGCTGGAAGATTTCAGAAAATCTATCGAACGCAGACCCAATAATCCCAATGTTTTTTATAGTCTTGGAACAACCAAGATCAGGATGAAAGACTTTGAAGGAGCGATAGTGGATTTTGATACCCTCATACTCTTACGTCCTGATATCGAAGAAGCATACCTGAACAGGGCCATGGCTAAAGCACATCTTGAGCGGTTTGAAGAGGCCATCCTTGATTGCAATGCGGCCATAAAACTCAACTTTGTATTTACCGAAGCCTATATCCAACGGGGGCTATATAAAAATGAACTCGATCAATTCGATGCAGCTATGGTAGATTTCGACCGGGCTATCAAATTGGAGGAAAATAATCCGCTGATCTATTTTTACCGCGGAGCAGCCCAAATCAAGATGGGCGATACCCTGGCTGCAATGCGTGATTTTAATACGGTGATAGATCTCGACCCATACAACGACCTTACTTATTATAACCGCGCCTTGATCAAGATGGAAATGGGGGATTATGAATCCGCATTGGAAGATCTTAAAAATGTTTTAAATATTAATCCTGAGAATGTATACACCTGGTACAACATGGGTTATGCCAATATGAAACTCGAGCGGTACAGCGATGCGCTGGAGAGCTACACCAGGGCAATTGAGATTTTTCCGGATTTTGCAGCCGCGTACATGAGCAGGTCGGGAGCAAAGCAGGAACTTGGCGATTACGAAGGGGCTAAAAATGATTACGATCTCGGAATTGGAATTGTTAATGCGGTAAATTCTGGAGGTGATTTTGGTATGATTAATCAACGATATTCGAGCGATTCAACTTATATGAAACGGATCATCGAATTTGAGGCTGATTTTAATTCAAACAATGTTTCTGGGGGGCAGATTCAAAACCAACAGGTCTTTATTCAGCTAAGGCCAAACATCAATATTTATTATTTACCCACCGAACAAGTGATTGCCGAGCAGCGCAATTCAGGCTATTTTTATAAACCTCTTGACGATCTTAAATACAATGATGACAGTTTTTCATATGGCATCTCTGCCGAAAACCATACATTGTCTGACGATAAAGCCCGTCGGCTCACCCAGGTATTTGACAGTGTACAATATTTCGATCCCTTTAATGAAGAAAACTATTTCAGGAATGGTACTTTCAATGCCATGATGTTGAATTATAATGATGCCCTTCGTGCATACAATCGCACAATCGAATTAGATCCCAATTACCTGGTGGCTTATTTTAACCGGGCAAATATTAATTTCGAATTGATCGAACACCAGTTTTCAATTGAAGAAGCATCGCCACAAATCACCATCACTCAGGGTGAAACTCCCGATCCAAAAACGGCCAAACAACCCGGCATGCCCGACTTTAGCAGTGTTTTGGCAGATTACGACCGTGTGATTGCGCTCGATCCGAAAATGAGTTTTGCCTATTACAACCGGGGAAACATTAAAAACCGGATGCGCGATTTTGAAGGAGCCATTCAGGATTATACCACCGCGATGACCTTACAGCCGAATTTTGCAGAAGCCTTTTACAACCGTGCTCTTACTCTCATCTATCTGAAAAACACCAAAGATGCCTGTCTGGACCTTAGCAAGGCTGGTGAACTGGGTGTTCAGGATGCCTATAATGTGATAAAGCGTTATTGTAATAAGTAGGTCAAAGCTAATTGTTCAAAGTTCAGAGTTATCCTTTAATTTGCATGAGTTTTTAATGCCGTCCCTTAAATAGTGTCGGTCTTTAAAGTCGGTGTTTGATTCAGAATGTTCAAGTTCAAGGCTTGCGATGTGCTGAGTAACAATAAGTTTACTTTTGTAAATGTTTGTTTTCAGTGCAAGCATAACGCAGAAATCGGACATTATGGACAAACACTAAATAATCATGAACTCTTCTGACAACTCCCTGGCAAATTGATTATAATATAGTATTTATTGAAAAGTATAACTATCTGACACTTATAAATTACATATTACCAATCTTCAAATTCCCACATCATCAAATTCTAAAATCATCAAATCAATTTCCTCTCAGTGTACTTTGCGCCCTCCGCGGCTTATTTTCCCCATCTTTGCAAAAAATCTTCACGTGATCGAAAAGATATCCATACAAAACGCATCCGAGAATAACCTCAGAAACATCAGCCTTGAAATTCCAAAGAATAAATTGGTAGTTGTTACCGGTGTTTCTGGTTCGGGTAAGTCCAGCCTGGTGCATGATGTGATTTACCGTGAATCCGAAAATCGTTACCTCGGTTCGTTTTCGTCTTATGCCCGCCAGTTTATGGGCAAGATGAAAAAGCCGGATGTTGAAAAAATCGAAGGCCTTTCACCGGCAATTACTGTCAGTCAGAAAACATTGGTGAGAAACCCACGGTCCACCATGGGAACAATGACCGGCATTTACGACTACCTTAGAATAATTTTTGCACGGCTTGGTAAAAGCGATTTACATGATGTTGATTTCGAGATCAACCGCAATCTCTTTTCATTTAATTCACCTGCTGGTGCTTGCGAAAACTGTAAAGGATTGGGCGTAGAAGACCGCCTTGATCCTGCTCTTTTCATAGCCGACGAAACAAAAACCCTTCGTGAAGGTGCTCTTGTTATTACCACCCCCAGCGGCTACATTATCTATTCGCAGGTGACTATGGATGTACTTAACCAGGTGTGCGAATCAGAAGGTTTCAACGTCGATACTCCCTGGAAGGATTTAAGCGATGAGCAGAAACATATTGTCCTGTTCGGAAGCAATAAAATCGAAATTCCATTCGGAAAACACACCCTTGAATCGAGGATGCGCTGGAGTGGGATCACTGCCAAACCCCGTGAAATGGGTTTTTATAAAGGCATTATTCCTGTAATGGAAACCATTCTTAAACGGGAGCGAAATAAAAATATCCTGAGGTTTGTCAAAACCGAAACTTGCTCAGTTTGTGATGGGCAACGGTTGAATAAAAAGGCTTTGTCGGTTATATGGCTGGGAAAAAATATTGCCGAACTGGCTGCTCTACCAGTTACTGAATTGAAAAGTTATTTGTCAGAAATATCTTTAACAGGGCTTGCCAACAAGGTTGCAGAGCCTCTGCTTTATAAAATTTGTGATACCATTGAACTCCTTGAAAAACTTGGAACGGGCTATTTATCGCTTGATCGCGAATCGACCACTCTTTCAGGAGGTGAAGCTCAGCGATTACGGCTTGCCACCCAGTTAACTTCGAGGCTGAGCGGGGTGCTTTATATTTTTGATGAACCCTCAATTGGGCTGCATGCTACCGAGAATCAAAAAATGCTGGAAGTGTTGAAGCATTTGCGCGACAATGGAAACACGGTAATTGTTGTTGAGCACGAAGATGATTTTATCAGGCAGGCTGATCATGTAATTGATATTGGCCCAATGGCAGGGATCCATGGCGGTGAGGTATTAATCAATGAAAGTAGCCGGAATTTAAAAGGAGTGGAATCATCCGAAAGTCAGACCTTGAAATTCCTTCATGGTGAGGTTGGGTTTGAATTAAATAAAAATGGTGATACGCACAAGGAAGAACTTATTGTCTTGGGCGCATCTGAAAATAACCTGGCCCACATTGATGTTGCGTTCAAATTAAATGCACTTAATCTTGTAACAGGTGTTTCGGGTGCCGGAAAATCATCATTGACCCATAATATCCTTACGCAATTTCTTAAAAATAAATTGCATGGTGCAAACGATGAACCAGGAAAATTCGATTCGATTGAAGGCTGGGGATTGATCAAAAAGGTTGTAGCAATAGATCAATCTCCTATTGGAAGAACTCCCCGCAGCAACCCGGCAACCTACACCAAATTATCCGATCATATCCGCGATCTTTTTGCATCGCTTCCTGAGGCCAAAGCAAAAGGATGGAAAAAGGGGCGGTTTTCGTTTAATGTTGCAGGTGGCCGATGCGAAACATGTCAGGGTGCGGGCTACCTGCAAACAGGCATGCACTTTATGGGTGATGTCGAAATTCTGTGCGATGTTTGTAATGGCAAACGGTTCAACAACACGACATTGGGAATTCGATATAAGAACCTGAATATTTCCGAAATTCTTGAACTTTCGTTTGAGGAGGCAGTTGTCTTTTTTAATGATAGATCCAAAATCCTGAGGATTGTAAAAACCCTGAATGATCTTGGGCTTGGCTACCTGAAGTTAGGGCAACGATCGACAACACTCAGTGGGGGAGAGGCTCAACGGGTAAAGTTAGCCTCCGAATTGTCAAGGCCCGGTTCGGCTCATACCATATATATACTTAACGAACCAACAACAGGTTTGCACAATGCCGATGTTAAAGTACTGCTGAAATCCCTCAGAAATTTGGTTGAACAAGGAAATACAGTTGTCGTTACCGAACACCATTTGGGATTGATTGCTTCCGCAGATCACATCATCGATCTCGGCCCAGGAAGCGGAACTGCAGGAGGAAACTTGGTTGCCAGCGGAACACCTGAAGAAGTGATGAAACAAAAAGCTTCGTTGATAGCTAAAGCATTGAAAGGATACTTCTCACAACAATTAATCGAGAATATTAATCTGGCATTAGAAAAAGATTTTCATCAGAAATCTATAAATTTTAAAGGGGTCAATACACACAATTTAAAAGGTGTTGATGTTGATTTTCCGCTCAATAAAATAACTGTTATCACGGGTGTTTCAGGTAGTGGGAAATCATCCCTGGCCTTCGATACTTTGCATGCAGCAGGTCGTAACCGGTTTCTCGATAGTTTTTCTCCTTATGTTCGAAGCCAGATTGGAATGCAATACGGTGCAGACTTTGAAGAAGTTACAGGACTAACGCCAACCCTGGCCATCAACCGGCAATCCTTTAAAACCAATCCTCGCTCTACTGTTGGTACCATGACTGGCACATATGATTTGTACCGTCTTCTGTTTTCTCGTGCAGCTACATCTTCTTTCAATCAAAGGCCTCCCTATTCTTCCATGTTTTCTTTTAATCATCAACAGGGTGCTTGCAAATCCTGTGATGGCCTTGGAGAAGCTACTGTTTGTGATCCTGAGAAGCTGGTGTCTTATCCAAAATTGGCATTGGGTGATGGTGCCATGAAGGGACATAAATCCGGGAAGTTTTATGGCGATCCACACGGGCAATATATTCATACTTTGTTTGAAGCCGGTGAAAGATTTGATAAGGACTTTTCAATTCCATGGAATGAATTGGATATTGAAACCAGGCAGTTGGCCATGTATGGAAGCGGTAATGAAATTTATAAAGTACACTGGAAGTTTAAACGGGGTAAAAGCGAGGGAGAACATCAGTTTGAAGGTGTGTGGAAAGGTTTTGCAAACATCGTCAACGATGAATATCAGCGAAAACATGCCGACCATCGGGGCGATTCGATGATGCCCATCATGAAAAAGATTTGTTGTCCTGAATGTAATGGATCACGACTGAATAAATTAGCACTCGGCTATGAGATTCTCAATAATAATATAGCTGAAGTTTCAAATATGAGCGTGGCTTCAGCCATTGGTTTTTTTAAGGATTTTGAAAATCTTACATCCGATCAGAAACTAATCAGCCTCAGTGGAGACCTGCGGATGGATCTTTTAAAACGGCTCGATGCTTTAGATAAATTGGGGTTGGGCTATTTGTCGATCAACAGAAGTTCAAATACTCTTTCAGGAGGTGAAGCCCAGCGTGTTCGCCTTGCTGCACAACTTGGGAATGGCCTGACCGGTTTAACCTTTGTTCTGGATGAACCTACCGTTGGCCTTCACCCAACAGATATTAACAACCTGATGAAAGTGATCATTAAGTTGCGGGATTCAGGAAATACGGTGGTCATGGTAGAACATGATCTGAAGGTGATCGAAAGTGCTGATCATATCATCGAAATTGGCCCAGGTGCCGGTATAAATGGAGGACAGATCGTTGCGAAAGGAAACCCAAAGGAAATTACCAGAAATGATGTATCACTAACCGGCAAATATCTTTTCAATAAAAAACGGAACAAGAAAAGGCAAATTCGGCAACTAAGAGAGGGGCTTTGGATAGAAAAGGCAAATGCTAATAACCTTAAAGGTATAAACGTCCATATTCCATCTTCGGGAATTGTAGTGATTACAGGAGTATCAGGAAGCGGAAAGTCGTCTTTGGTTTTTGATGTGATCTCCAAATCAAGGCATAAACATAAACCTGTAGCTTGTCAGGCAATCAAGGGATTAGAGAATTTCGATCAAATTCTTGAAATTACCCAAAAGCCTGTTTCCACCAGCCAGGCCAGTAATTTGCTAACATTCACTGGTATTTTTGATTATATCAGAACCTTATTTTCACAAACCGAAGCTGCAAAATCGAAAGGTTTTAAAAAAGGAGATTTCTCACTCAATATTACAGGAGGCAGATGTGAACATTGCCAGGGGCATGGTAAAATAAAGGTGAGTCTTGATTTTGTATCGGATGTTTGGGTGCTGTGTGATGAATGCAGAGGTAAAAGATTTACATCAGATATTCTGGAATGCTATTTCAATGAGAGAAATATTTCTGAAATCCTGGAAATGACCGTTAGTGAGGCCGTTGATTTTTTTAGTAGCAACAAAAGCATTCGAAATGGACTTAAAACATTATCCGATATGGGCCTGGGATATCTTCAACTGGGTCAATCAACCAATACTATGTCGGGTGGGGAACTGCAGCGATTGAAACTGGCCAGGGAACTTGCCAATCCATTAAAGGGAAAAACCCTATTCCTATTCGATGAACCCACAACTGGTTTGCATCCGCAGGATGTTGAAGTATTGATCAACTTATTCCACAATTTGGCAGACCAAGGACATACTTTACTCATCATCGAGCACGATGCTGATATCATTTTGCAAGCTGATTGGGTGATTGATCTTGGGCCGGGTGGGGGTGATGCCGGAGGGGAAATTGTGGCGGAAGGAACACCAGAACAAATTGAACAAAATCCAAAATCATTTACCGGCAGATGTCTTTGGGGTTTATCGCAAAGCTAGTATTGATGAAAAGGAGGTCTCATAGAAGCTATTCTTTATGTGGTTCAAACAGGAAGTCCATCAATCATTGTAAATGTTATACGGGAATATGGCGGGTCTGGCATATTTTCAATTTCTTCGCGATACATCGCCTTGATCATTTCGTGGGCGATCCTAAAATGCTCTTCATGCGAAAGTGTAGCATTCGATTTAGCTGATGCTTCATTTTCCTCTTCGAAGGAAGAGAATACTTTAAGTGTTTCCTTTTGGTATTGTACTTCAGGTTCACTTACTATTGGTGAATTCGGTTTAGCTTTGATCTTCTTTTTCATTTCTGTAAGCTAAGTTAGACAATCTTCTGAGATTAAAAGGATTTGAGTCATGTATCAAATTATACGCAGCATCAAAGATAAACTTTAAAGTTGTCTTTCGATTTCATCCAGTATATTCAAAATATTAGGAATTTGTACATTTGAGTCTACACTCGAATCGTCAAAATGGATATGATGTGGAAAGTTTTCCAGGCCTTTGTGGTGTGGGGCATTATCCCATCTTTTCTTAAGATTTCCTTCGCCATCCTGCCAATGATAGCTATATTTTGAAGGAATTAATTTACCTGAGAGTTCATATAAATATTCGAATATTTCCACCCAATCATCATTAGCTAGTTTTATTTTTAACCGAATCTTAGCCTCCGAATACAAAATGTCTTTCCTGATTATTTCATAAGCTTTGTAAATGGGCTTTTCAAGAAGTCGTAACTCAATTTCGGAGAAATATTCCTTAATTAATGAATTCATCTTTATTTCCCCTGGAGGTTTAATATATACTCCTCGGCTTTTCTTTTCATTTCAATAGTAGAAGCCCATTCAATAAAATCAACATCATCTCCGAGCGAACCATTTTCAAATTGTTTTAAAAATTCAATTGAGTTTAGAGAATGCTTTTTTTCAAAGATATTTAACTCATGTTTAAATCCCTCAATTTGTGCCTGGATTTTATGTATTTCCCGATGAAGTATTTTATTGAGGGTTAAATCCAAAATTTTATCATTGGTTCCATAATAAGCAATGACTCTACCTAACCTTTTAATCTTATCTAATGTTTCATTCATATCAATGCTGTTTGTGCAAAGTTAATAAATCCCTTTGCTGGTTCCTAAAATATCTTCGGATACTTGTACGGATTGGTATCGTGCATTAAATTGTAAACAGCATCAAAAACATCCTCAGCGTTGGGGTTTGAAAAGTAGTCGCCATCGGTACTGTAGGCCGGGCGGTGGTCCTGGGCGGTGATCGTCCGGGGTTCTGCATCAAGATGAAAATATCCTTTTTGCTCCTCGAGCACCTTTTGCATCATAAATGCCGTGGCTCCACCCGGAACATCTTCATCAAAGAATACAATTTTATTGGTCTTTTTCAACGATTCAAGAATGCTGTGGTTGATATCAAACGGCAATAACGATTGCACATCAATCAATTCCACGTCAATGCCAAAGTCGAGTAACTGGGCAACAGCATCCTCAGCAATTTTTACACACGATCCGTAAGTCACCAGTGTAAGATCTGTTCCCTCCTTTATAATTTCAGGAATACCAACCGGGATTTTAAATTCACCGATATTCGAAGGTGCTTTTTCGCGCAGGCGATATCCATTCAGGGGTTCAATGATAAGTGCCGGATCGTCTGACGCCAGGATCGTATTATAAAATCCTGCGGCCTGTGTAAGGTTTCGAGGAACCAGAACATGCACACCTCTCACTGAATTGATAACCATGCTCAATGGAGATCCGGAATGCCAGATGCCTTCCAACCTGTGGCCACGTGTGCTGATGATCATCGGGGCTTTTTGTCCGCCTTTGGTTCGATAGGTGAGGGTTGCAAGGTCGTCACTTAAAACTTGCAGGGCATACAGTAAATAATCAAAATATTGTATTTCAGCAATGGGTCGCAGTCCACGCATAGCCAGGCCCAAACCCTGCCCAACAATGGTAGCTTCACGAATTCCGGTATCAAAAATCCGGTTGTTGCCATATTTCTCCTGCAGGCCTTCGTAGGTTTGGTTAACTCCGCCGATCATACCTACATCTTCACCAAAAGCAACTACCCTGGGATTGTTTTCGAAAATATGATCAAAATTATCTCTCAGTATCTCACGTCCGGGGATGGATTTGGCGTCATCGGCATAAACCGGTGCTATCGCTTCAATTTTCAATGCCGAAAACTGATCTTCATTGTATAAGTGTGAATTGAAACGCTCGCGGTTATTTTCCATCGCTTTGTCGAACCAAAGTGTGACATTGGTCTTGAGCGAGTTTTCCGGATTGCTGCATGAATTGCAGATCAGGCGCAAAGTACGTTTCGCCTGCGACAAGGTATCTTTGCGGATGGGTTCGCCAATTTTACCCAGGTCTTCCTTCAGGGCTTCAATCCTGTTGGTCTTTGAACAGTTGCAGGTGCTCACATCCACAATTTTCAAAAAATCATCCCGCTTCTTTTTAAGCGGTTTCATATAATTATCCCAGGCCTTTTTCTTTGCATTCCTCACACGCTTCAATGCTTCCTTTTCGATAGCATCCAATTTATTTGTACTGGCGATGTCTTCAGCAAGTATCCAATCCCTCATCTTTTTAATACCATCAAATTCCTCTTCAAATTGAAGCCTTTTTTTCGATTTATATCTTTCGTGCGAACCCGAGGTGGAATGTCCCTGGGGCTGGGTGATTTCTGTTACATGAAAAAGTACGGGCTTGTGATGCTGGCGGCAAAGTTTTATTCCTTCCTGGTAAGCCTTTATTAAAGATGGATAATCCCAGCCTTTAACCTTGTAAATTAAAAAGCCCTGCTTTTCCTTTGTTTCTTCAAATCCGCTAAGTGCTTCCGAAATACTACCTTTTATGGTTTGAAATTCCTTTGGGACAGATATCCCATAGCCATCATCCCAAACCGACATCGCCATGGGTACCTGCAGCAAACCTGCCGCATTCATGGTTTCCCAAAATGCACCTTCAGAGGTAGAAGAATCACCGATGGTGCCAAATGCCACTTCATTACCTTTAATCGAAAACTGATCGAATTGCTTAAGATCAGGATTATTTCTATAGAATTTAGAGGCATAGGCAAGGCCAAGTAAGCGGGGCATCTGGCCTGCGGTGGGTGAGACATCAGCAGATGAATTTTTCAGTTCGGTCTGTTTCATCCAACTGCCATCGGCATTGATGTATCGGGTAGCAAAATGATTGTTCATCAATCGGCCTGCTGTACCCGGATTGAATTCCTGATCGGGATCGCCATAAAGCTGAGCGAAAAACTCTTCGAGCGAAAACATCCCGGCTGCTATCATAAAGGTTTGGTCGCGGTAATATCCTGAACGCCAGTCGCCATTTTGAAAAACCCGGGCCATTGCCAGCTGAGGAATTTCTTTGCCATCGCCAAAGATGCCGAATTTTGCTTTTCCGGTTAAAACCTCCCTGCGACCCATCATACTTGCCTGCCTGCTTTCGTTAGCAATTCGGTAGTCGTTCAAAATATCTTCTTTTGGCAAGGCAATAGGTAATTTCTTTGTCCTTTTCATAAGTCAATCTCTATCCCCGTATTTTGCACTTCCCAGGCAAAAGGGTTCATGCTATTAAATTCTTTCTCTCCAATCGGGTGTGGTTCTATTCTCAAATCAACATTGCGCCTTAACCTCATAAGCTGCATTTGTGTTTCAAAAAAATCAGTCATATTGCCAAGCACCACTGCAATGTCAATATCACTGTCTTTGCTTTCCAATCCTTTTGCACACGAACCGAATAAATATGCTTTTTTTACATCTAACTCCAGAGGTAGCTGCCTAACGTATTTTGAGGCAGTACTTATAATTGTTTTCTTAACCATGATTCCAGATTTTCAATTCTATCTAACCATTTTAGTGTAAAATCTTCTGTACAACGTTTGTAGAAATCCTGTTTTTAGTTATCATATCTGGCATTCAGATTGAAAGTTGTTATTTCGTCAAGCCATTCCTCTTGCTCTACATTCAAAACAAGGTTTGCTTTGGTTGCTAATCTAAGTAAATCATGAGAAAAGATAGCGTGTCTCTCCAGTTTTTTAACAAACAAAGCCTTTAAAAGTTTTTCGATAACCAGGTGCCCTAAAAATAATGCCCAATTATAATCCTTTGTTTCAACTAAGTGGACCATAGTTATTCGGTTTTTATCTGCCGATTCTATCCAATGTTGAATTACATTATCAATATTTTCAATTTTGTTATTCATTAAATACAAAGATAAAATAATACGCTGACCAAAACACCAACTTCTTTTCTAAATGACACAGGTGTATTGTTATAACTCCTTATTTTCATGCATGTTAAAATGCAAAAGTAATCTTTTGCAATCAAAACAAAAAAAGTCCCGCCAAAATTTGACAGGGCTTAATTGGATAAACTATTGGAAAATAAAAATATATGGATTAAATGTACTTTGTTAAAGATTCTTAATCAGTGAACGGTAAGTAGTGATTAGTGAACTGTTTAATTGATGATTGGTTTTTTGAAATGCTTGAAAAATTTCAATACATTTGACCTTCAATAATCCTAAAAAAACAAGATATGAAAAACTTTACTTTACTTGCCGTTTTGTTGCTGTTTGCATTTAGTTCAAATTCTCAACAAATAACCCGTGGCCCTGAAGTTGGCAAAATCTATTTCCTGGGGCCCACTACAACACTCCTACAGGGTGCCATTTACCGCTCTACTGACTTTGGAGAAACAGCAATATGTATGGATAGTGTTTCTGCTTTGAGTAATACCATTGTTGCAATGACTGCCGATAAAACATCTGGTAGTTTATACTTTAGTACAATGGGGGGGGCTTTATTATTCAGATAGTTACGGTAATTTTAATACATGGATTTTGCATCAAGGAGATATCTCAAATAAATTATGTAGTGGCAGAAATGAAGGTGAAATCTGTAATAGGATAAATTCCCATAGTTTGAATTATGGAATAAGCTTCATTTCACATAGTTTGCAAGGCTATTTTGGTTCTACGAAAGCTGCTGAAATTGACAATTCAAATGATATTGCTTATTGCATATCATACGACTATGAAATAAATGACACCTTATTCTTTTTCATTTCATATAATAATTTTGATGACCTTGATGTAAAACATAAGTTCAACTTTCACTGGAGTAATGAAGTTTTTCTAAGCAGAGAAAATGTTGCTGGTTCATTATTTTTATGCAATACAACTTTAAAAGAAATGTATTTTTCTGACAATTTTGGCGAAAGCTGGACTTTTAAAAATTTGTTTACTTGCCCTAATCTCCCGATTAAAGGAATTACAGGTGGAAGGCGGAATGGAGAGTTATATTTACATGTTGAGTATTTACAAATGATGGGGCAGCGCCGACATGTTTACATTTATCATAGTTTGGATTACGGTGAAACATTTACTGTATATCACCCAGTTTCAATTGGCCCTGATCCTATTTATGCAAACTTTATTGCTGAAGATACACTTGTTGAGCCGGGGGACACAGTGCAATTCACAGATTTATCAAACGATGCAGAAACCTGGGAGTGGGATTTTGATAATGATGGTACAATAGACTCTTATGATCAAAACCCAACCTATTCCTATCGGGATACAGGTTATTTTACCGTTAAGCTATCAATAACAGGAGAGGCAATACAAGATTATGGTATAAGATATGATTACATTCACGTCGATAACATCACCGGTATTGATGTTTTTATCCCAAGTAATTCCGAATTTTTAATCTATCCAATTCCGGCAAAAGATGTTATGAAAGTAATGCTAAACTTTAAGACTACCGGAATATCCCTTTTCGATTTGTATGGAAAATTGGTTAAAACTTATAATTATAATATTTTAGATTCATCTATTAATCCAATTGAATTATCTGTTGTTGAGATTCCTTCAGGAGTTTATCTGCTAAAAGTTGATTCAAAAGAGGATTCGAAAATGAGAAAGATATTAATAAGTAAATAACAAATAAAAAGCCCCACCAGAATTTGGCAGGGCTTAAATTGGATAAACTATTGGAAAATAAAAATATATGGATTAAATGTTCTGTGTTAAAGATTCTTAATCTGTGATTTGTGAACAGTGAGTGGTGAATTGTTCAATTGATGTTTGGTTTCTTCCAATTCACTGCTCACCAATCACCGTTCACTAAATTACAATCCTATTAAAGGAATTGGGATCATACTCAAATGTCGTGGAATCTCAATTATCGAACCTTCATCTTCAGGTTCTTCGGATTCTTCAATTTCCATTCCTTCAACATAGGGCTTCAATCCGTTCCGGGTCATGATCCAGGTTTTGCCTTCATAACCTTTATTGCGTACCCGCCAACTTGGGTTTTCATCAAAAAAATCTTCCATATTCTGGTCGAAATGTACGATCTGTCCTTCTGGAATTTCTATTTCAAGCAGAACTTCCTGTGCACGTATAACAGCGTTGGGCGGAAAGATATAATACGTCGACAGGCTGAAGGATGTATCGCTTGAGGAAATATGATATTCAAGATCCTTCGCACGTTTTTCTGCTTTTTTCCGGCTTGAACCTTTAGCGTAGGCCGACATACCTACAGTTGCAACGTTGGTATTGCTCAAACGAAATTCTACATCCGGTACTTCGAAGATCACTACACCATCTTCATCTATCCTCGCATTATACTCGCCATCAAAAACATCAAAGGTCCCTGAGTAACCGTCAAATCTTTTATCAGGTTTAATGTCAAAGTACAAAGTCTGTTTTTCGGGCATTTGAATTTCATAAGATTTATTTATCCTGGCCGAATGCCTGAAATCCAAACCGGTGTTAGCAGCCACTATCATTGCAAGTATTAATCCTCCGAACCAAAGTGACAATGCAGTAACACTCATGTAAGGAATCCTTACCCTTTTGCCAAGAAGTAATCTGAAACCAAGATATATTAACATGATCAACGGAATTCCGAATACCAGTATGACAGAAATGATAGCCATAAAACTCATAAAAGGAGTGATGAATATCATATCCATGAACTGAGCCAGCGAGAAATTGATCAATTCACCATTGTCAAAGAACGAAAAACTGCTGAAGCCTGAGATACCTGCTATGGAAAAAGTGATAAACCCAAGGCCTGTTAATATAAGGATGATCCCCAGAACGATAATAATTACCTTTAATATTATGCGTAGAACGGTACCTATGAAATCGATCAGCTTGTCGAAAAACGTACGGCTACCTTCGCTTTTTTTTTTGAAGGTTTCTTTAGCCTCTCCGGCAAACTCGTTAAATTTTCCTTTCATGTTGTCAAATTCATCCCGAACCGACCGTTCTATATTCGAAATGTTGACGGGCTCCCCCCGCATTTCAAGTTTTTCAGCTGTGGTAACAGCCTGTGGAATAACTATCCAGAGTACAATGTAGGCAATTAACCCGGCACCAGAGATAAATAATGATACAATGAATATTATCCTGAACCAAACCGGATCGATGTTAAAGTAGGCTGCCAGTCCGCTGGACACGCCGGCAATCATCCGTCCATCAGGATCGCGATACAGGCGTTTTGGCCGGCGTGGGCTATAGGCACTGTATTCTCTCCGGGGTTCTTCGTAGTCGCTGTCTTCATCCATTTCGGATGGTTCACCCATTATGGATATTACTTCCTGGATGTCTTCAATGGAGATCACTTGTTTGTTGTCCTGAAGTTTTTCCTGTAAAACTTCGGCTATACGGCTTTCAATGTCGGTGATGATCTCCTCTTTACCTTCCATTTTCGCGAAATGCCGTTTTATACTGTTCAAGTAGCGGCTTAGTCGTTCAAACGCATCATCATCGATGTGAAATATGATGCCGCTGATGTTTATTGAAACTGTCTTTTTCATTATTATAGATGATTTTTATTTTCCAATTATTTAGATTTGGGATTGACAATTTTATTCACTGAGTCGATGAGATCATTCCATCCCACGGCCAGTTCTTTAAGGACTTTCTCACCAATTTCGGTGATCTTGTAGTATTTCCTGGGAGGCCCCGATTTGGATTCCTCCCATCTGTAGCTGAGCATGCCGTCGTTTTTCAGGCGTGTCAGTAAAGGGTAAAGGGTGCCTTCCACCACAATGAGCTTCGATTCTTTGAGCTTACCCAAAATATCCGACGCATAGGCATCTTCGCTCTGGGAAATGATGGATAGAATACAAAGTTCCAGTACCCCTTTTCGCATTTGTGATATTGTTTTTTCAGTATTCATGCAGCAAACATACTACAATTTTTAGTACCATGCAAAACAAAGTACTAAAAAAAAATTAATAATATCTTTTGCAAGATACCTTGCGAAGTTTAAAAAGGCTTATAAACAGTAAGATAAAACACTATTAAGAATGAATAAAAATTACAATCAAGCTT
>Ga0070728_10001399_pt1 | contig 36209 bp, 25 predicted proteins | sample tdDd471_FD_66723 | JGI IMG/M metagenome (GOLD analysis project Ga0070728, IMG submission 66723) | Marine sediment microbial communities from the Atlantic coast under amendment with organic carbon and nitrate - tdDd47.1 | ecosystem: Environmental > Aquatic > Marine > Coastal > Sediment | place...
CGCTTTCGAGAAAGTCGGCAAACAGCTGGGCGTGATCTAATCTGCCAGTTACGTTTTTAAGCCCGTACAACGGGGCAGCCTTCGGGTTGCCCCGTTCTTTTTGTGGGAAATATTACTGTTTGTTCTGCAGGCGTTCCACCCGGGAAAGAAAGCCCATGATACGGGAGGCGTACTCCGGCTGGTTGCGCAGAATAATGTTTGCATGCACCCCGGTTTCCGAAAGCCAGAGCCATTTGTGTGGCGTGTTGACCGCTTCAAACAACATCGTGGTTACCGGCGGCGGCATGCGACGGTCTTCCTTTGACCCGATAACATAAACCGGCTTAGGTTGCTGCATGGATTTCAACGCATCCATGGGCGAAAGGCTGTCCACATCAAAGCCGCCCAGAACCCCGAACCAGAACCCGCCCAGATACCCGAAGGGAATACGGGGCAAAAAGAAATGCAATTCAACGTGAGCGTTGATGGTATCACCCAAAGAGGTGTAGGAGCTTTCCAGAATAAGGGCCTGCACCGCCGGGTGATCGGCTCCAACCATGGCGGAGGTGGCCGCGCCCATGGACAGCCCCCACAAAATCACTTTTTTGAATCCCCGTTTTTTGGTGGCAAAATTTATGGCGGCCCGCATGTCCTGCTGCTCTTCAAAACCAATGGTGGTGTGATCGTTACCACTGTGACCATGACCCCGGAAATCAAAGAGTAAGGACGGATGTCCTGCCTGTGCTGCGATGGCCGCATACCCCAACATGTGGGTGCGGGAGCCGCCAAGCCCGTGGGAAATGATAATCAGGGATTTTGGTTTGCCGTTGGCTTGCGCCGGGAATATCAGCCAGCCCTGCAAGGGAGTACCGTCTTTGGCGTCAAATGAAACATCCAGATAAGCCAGCCCAAAATCCGTTGGGGTGTAGGAAAACTCAAAGCGGGGGGAATAGTATACCCGCAGGGCAATGGCAGCGGGAATCACCATGGCAATTACCAGACAACAGCCCACAATCCGCAAGGTCCAGATCTGTGCCGGACTGCGCCGGTCCCCTGCCCTGTCGGGGTGTGCACTCACTGTGCCGCTTATTCCTCACCCTCTGCGGGTGCGGCCTTCTTTTTCTTTTTCTTGGATTTTGCAAGCGCCCCAATGCGCTCCCACATGCGCTTGCGGTAGGGATTTTTCCCCTTCACCTTTACCGCGTCCTTGTAATAGCGTATGGCTTCGTCTTTGTTGCCACCCATTTCAAGGGCCAGACCGATGGTGTAGCGGGCCCGGGGGGATTCGGCTGCGTCCTCTTTATCCTTGACTGCCTGTTCAAGCTCCTGAATGGCTTCGCTGTATTTTTTCATTTTAAAATGGGCAAAGCCAAGATAATAGGCGGTCATATCCCGGTTGGGGAAATTGTCCGAAAGATCCCGGGCTGCGGTCAGTTCACGCACCGCATTGGTATAATTGCCTACGCGATACAGGCTCACGCCTTCTTTGTAATGTCGTTCGGCGGCTTCGGATTTCATAACCGCCAGCTCTTTATCGAACATGGCCAGCAGGGTCTTGCCCAAAGGACGGCGGTTCATTTTCTCGTACTGACGGATGGCGTCCTTGCGGTTGCCTTCCTTCAGCGCCTGCCACAAAGCCCATGCCTGCACCTGGGCGGCATTAAACTCTTCCTGCTGTTTTTTTAAGTCATTCACTTCGGCCTGCAACGCACTAACCGTGTTTTCCAGCCGCTCGTTGCTGTCAGAGAGATTGGAAGAACTGGCATTGGCAATCAAACCGGCGGAAACACTGATAATCACCACAAACAGTACATAGGCAATCCAGGAATGAAAGCGGGTGCCGCGAAACATTTGCTGCTGATTCTCGGTGATGCGCTTCATCTCGGAATAGAGATTGTGCATATTCGTGTCTGTCTTGATGCTCATGTTATGGGCATCAACAACCTCTTTTTTAAGGCGGTTGATCTCTTTGATTACCGTGTCCAGGGAATGTTCGGCCATGATTTCCTCGCTCACTATTTTTTAAATAACGCCTCCAAAGCGTTTTTTGCCTTGTTTACTTCTTCATATTCACCGGTGGTTTCGTTATCACCCCATGCAAACCAGTCGCAGCGGTTGGCCCGCTCTTTGTCCTGCACCATGGAAGCACGGGGCTCGCGGCAGTCGTTATGGTGGCCCGGTTCATAAAACGAGCAGGCAACGCAACTGTGCAGATCACCGTCACAGCCGGGACAGGTCTCCCGGAATCCAACGCGGTAATCAAGATTGATTTCCCGGCCACAATGAGGACAGACACCGGTTTTCATGGTTCCTCCTTATATGGGATGCGACACCACTTTCACGCTCAACAGTCTGATTGTAGTGCCTTCGTGCTTTCTGTCAAACCCGGAGAAAAAATAGTTTATAAATCCGGGCATAAATGTTAGCATTCATTGACCACCTAAACGTATCAATATTTTCAAGTTGTAAATATATCAGGAGGCCGCTATGCCGCGACTGTTCCGTACCCGTTCGGAAAAAAAGGGATTGCCACCGGGATCGCTGGTGCATATCGGTGAGGTCAAAGCCGCGGATATCAGCATTTCCGTGCTTGATTACAGCGCAACATTTGTGGAGTCAAAACCGTCCACTCCCGAGGGCTGCAAAGATTACCGAACTCCTGACACAACGTCATGGATTAACATAGATGGCCTGCACAAGGTCGATGAGCTGCAAACCATCGGAAATGCATTTAACCTCCATCCACTGGTCATGGCGGATATCGTCAACACGGATCAGCGCCCCAAATGTGAATTTTACGATGACTATATCTATCTTGTTCTGAAAATGATTCGCTGGAACAGGGAAGAGAACCGGATAGACAGCGAACAGATCAGCCTTGTTATCGGCGAAGGATGGGTGCTGTCGTTTCAGGAGCGCCCCGGTGATGTGTTCGATCCGGTCCGGGACCGCATCAAACAGGCCAAAGGGAAAATCCGTCAACGCAAAAGCGATTACCTTGGATACGCCTTGTTCGACGAAATCGTAGACAATTACTATGTGGTTCTGGAAGGACTGGGAGACACCATAGAAGAACTTGAAGAGGAAATCCTCAACCGTCCTTCCCAAGACTCCATTGAGCAACTGCACGCCCTCAAACGGGAAATCCTGTTCCTGCGCAAAGCAGTCTGGCCCTTGCGCGAAATGGCTCAAAGCCTTGAACGGGAAGACCATATCCTTATCAGCGACGTAGTGCGTCCCTATTTGCGCGATGTGTACGACCACACCATTCACATCATCGAAATCATTGATTCGTACCGGGATCTGCTTTCCGGCCTGCTGGATTTATACATGACCACCATCAGCAATACCATGAATAATGTCATGAAAGTGCTGACCATCATCGCCACCATTTTCATCCCCATTACCTTTGTGGCGGGCATTTACGGCATGAATTTCAAGTACATGCCGGAACTGGAATTCGAGCATGGCTATTTCTATGCTCTTGGACTCATGGGAGCAATTACCATGGTCATGATAGTCTACTTCCACCGCAAACGCTGGCTGTAACACCTTTGTTTCACATCTGCTTATACATTCCATGAGACGATTCCTTTGCAATCCAATGGATAATCTGGTAAATAATGCAGTGCGGCAAAGCGTGTCATTGCTCTGCCCGTCACACATAACCGGCGCCATCAAGGATGCAAAGGAGTTTCACATGAGACCGGACGACAAGATTACCTGGGTTGAATTCGATTTACTGTATGACTTCATGGTGGAAGTTTTTGAAAAACTTGGCGTTCCCGCAGACGAAGCCCGTATTTGCGGCGATGTCCTGATCGGATCTGACAAGCGCGGCATCGATTCCCATGGTATCGGCCGGTTGAAAACCATTTATTACGACCGCATCAAGGCTGGCATTCAGTTCCCTCAAACCAAAATCGATGTCATCAAGGACACTCCCACCACCGCCGTGCTGGACGCCAACCACGGCATGGGCATGGTGGCCTCCCACAAGGCCAACCTGATGGCCATCGAGAAAGCGAAAAAAAACGGTCTGGGTATGGTTGCGGTGCGTAACTCCACCCATTACGGCTTCTGCGGCTACTATGCCCTGCAAGCCACCAACGCTGGCATGATCGGTATCACCGGCACCAACGCCCGGCCTTCCGTGCCCCCCACCTTTGGTGTGGAAAACATGCTCGGCACCAACCCTCTGGTTTTCGGTATTCCCACCGACGAAGAGTTCCCCTTTATTCTGGACGCCGCCACCAGCATTTCCCAGCGCGGCAAAATCGAAGTCTATGACCGCGCGGAAAAAGACCTGCCCGTGGGCTGGGTCATTGGTCATGACGGCGAATACAAGACCGACACCAAACAGGTTCTGAAGGATCTGGTTGCCGGTACCGCAGCCCTGCTGCCTTTGGGTGGCGCTGGCGAGGAAACCGGCGGATACAAGGGCTACGGCTATTCCGCTGTGGTGGAAATTCTTTCCGCTGCCCTGCAGGACGGCTCCTACATGAAACAACTGCTGGGCTTTGATGCCGATGGCAACCGCCAGCCCTACAAGCTGGGTCATTTCTTCCTGGCTATCAACGTTGAAAACTTCATCGAACTGGATCGTTTCAAGGCCATTTCCGGCGATATCTGCCGTAACCTGCGCAACTCCAAAAAAGTCCCGGGTGCGGAACGCATCTACACCGCAGGCGAAAAAGAATATCTGGCAGGTCTGGAACGCGACGGCAAAGGCGCACCGGTCAACGCAAACCTGCAAAAGCAGATCGAGACCATGCGCGAAGAATGCGGCCTTTCCCAATACCGCTTCCCCTTTGACAACGACTGATCCGGAATATTGAGTATGCAGAACGGACGGCCTTCGGGTCGTCCGTTTTTTTATGTCCTGCTGTCGTCGGCGCTTTCCCGCAGTGCATCTTCAAAATTGTCTGCAGGGCTGGCGAATGCAGCTTCGGGATGGCAAATATCCACAAAACCGCAACGAAGATTCCGGCAGGTGCCGATACCCACTACAGGTGGCAGGATCGCCTGTGGAAACTCCTCCGCTGCCTGTTGTACCAATGTCTCGAATGTTCCACCGATGGCTGCCTCCTGATCCGCGTTGTGCAGACATGGCACCACCGGCTCGTCCATCAGGGGAAACACCAGCAGGGTTTCTATGTTTTGCGGCGGTATGTCCATTGCCGCTGAAAGGGCTTTGCGATACGCGTACAACTGCATCAGGTACTCTTCGCTGACGTTCTGAGGGGACGCAACCCGGCCATACTTGTAATCTATGATGCACAGGCCCTGTTCATCCTGCAACACTGCATCAATGCGCCCCGTAAGCACCAGCCCCTTGGTGCCGTGATCCCGCAGCAACAGCTCCCAGGGCATTTCGGAACGTAACACGCCATGTGCCATGGCCTTGCGCAGACGCAGACCAAAGGGTGACAACAAAAAGCGATGCATGGCCCCGATCAGGTCTTCCACGATACGGGAGGAACTCAGCTCCCGGAGCAATCCCGACTGCACAAAGCTTTCGCGGATGCGCTGGGGTATATGCCCGCTTTCCACCGGCTCCTGCCACTGCTCGAAACACAGGTGCATAAGTTCGCCCAACTGAATACCCGAAAGCTCCGCAGCGTCTTCCACCCTGCGCAAACGCTGGCGAAAGGGTTCCGTCAGCCGGGATTCGATACCAGGCATGCCCGTGGATCGCCAGTACAGCATTTTTGCCCGCCGGGGGCACCGTGATATAGGAAGGATATTCCTAAGGGCGATACGAGGCATCCACGCCCCTTCAACAGGTCCCTGCGGTGGAGTTGCATCCCTTGCCTGCCGGGGTTGGGTCACCTCAGTCGAAGTTTCGGCATCCAGCAGCCGTCGCACCTCCTGAAGCTGATTCCCAATATCGTCAGAATGCATAGTATTCAAAACAATGCCGTCATCGGCGTTAACATCGGCCTCCAGCAAGGTGGCATGCCAGTTGAACAACGGTGTCGGTGATTTTTTCTTTTTCGGTTTCTTTCCTGCGGACATGTCCCACACATTCAAAAGCAGGCAATCCGCCGCCCGGGTCAACGCCACATACAGCACCCGCAGTTCTTCGTATTCCTCCTGCACTTTGCGCTTCTGTTTAAGCCTGTCCCAGTCATCACCGGAAACACGGTCACTGCCCTTGATTGCAAGGAGGGAAGGCGGAAACCAGACAATGTCACCGGATACGCCCTGACGGGGACGCAGGGGCATATCGTACATGGCCACCACCTTGAACTGCAGGCCTTTGCTTTGATGCACGGTCATGGCCACCACGGCATCGTCGCCGCCGGGTTCTTCACTGTCTCCCGTAACCCGGGCCTCACCGTTATCCACTCCCATGGCAAAGCGCCGCCGCACCAGTTCCGGTACATCGCCACCGGTTCCGGCGGTCTTCAGCATATCAATGCATTGCCGCAAGCGCTGCCCGCGTCCGGAGGCATCGGGATATCCGCTGATACAGGAAAGATACCCGCTGCGATCCACCAGTTTGGATACGAGCCGCCATGTGGGTTCAAAACCAAGATTCCGGCGTGCCTCAATGCACATCTGCCGGAAACCGCCAATAATCTCCTGCTGTACAGGCGGTACCACTTCCAGTCTGGCACATTGTTCCGAATCACCGGACAGCCAGCTTATCAGCTCTTTGCCATAATCCGGCAGCCAGAGCTTTACGATCTCGTCATCGCCAAGCACCATAAAGGGACTGCGCATCAGCACCAGCAGACTAAAGGCATCCCGGGGATTCATCAACCAGTCAAGCAACGCCAGCAAATCGCGGCCTTCGTCACTGTGTACCGGCTCATCGGTGGCCATGGAAAGATTCAGGGGAATATTCCAGGCATCGAATACCTGCTGTAACTGGGGGTATCCGGTGCGGAAGCGCACCAGTATGCCCATGTCCCGCCATTTCAGCGAAGCATCTGCATCTTTCAATTCCCGCAGAGAGCGTGCCAGAAGGTGCGCCTCGATAAGGCGGCGCGATTCACTGTCGAGATTTTTTTTCAGTTCTGTATCCGGAGCAAGCAGCGTCACTCCCACCCGGGACCAGTCAGGTATCGCTCTGGATGTATGGGCATCAAGGGCATCAAGGTTCGGCTCATAGGGCAGGCGATCTTTTGATCCCAGCCCCATCGAAGCGGTATAGCTGTTGTAGACATTGCCCCACACCCGGTTCACAAAATCCGTCACCACTTTTTGCGAGCGAAAGTTTTCCCTGAAATGGAAAACACGATTCTCCCCGGCAGCGCTCATATCCTGCACCAGCTTGTTGTAGCTGGATACATCGGCGCCCCGGAAAAAATAAATGCTCTGCTTTGGATCACCCACCACACACAGTGCAGGGCGGTCCTGTGCAAGATCCACCAGCTTGAGTACCAGCTCCGCCTGATTGCTGCTGGTATCCTGAAATTCATCCACCAAAATTGCATCGAAACGATTGCGCCAGGCTGCGGCCACATCGGCATTCTGCCCCAGAATATCAAGGGCAAGACGTTCGAGGTCAGAAAACTCCATCACATTCATGCTGCGCTTGCGTTCGCTGTAGGCCACATCCAAAAGGCGCACCAGCTTGACCACCACATCCCGGAAAAAACCGGTATAGCCGGGAATGGTCCTGCTGATAATCTGCCGCATCTCTTTGCCTGCTTTGGTGCGACCATTGACTTCCGCATACAGATCTTCCCACCATCCAAGGGCTTCAAACCCCCGCAGGTTGTCCGGATTTCCCCGGTCCATCATGCGGTTCAGGGCATCAAGCGCCTTGTCGTTGGAGCCTGCCAGGGAAAACAGTTCGTCCAGCACCGGCGCGGCTTTGGGCTGGGTAAGCTCAGTAGCCTTCAGTTCCCGGCGGGGTACCGTGGCAAAGGTGGTGAAGTTTCGGTAAAATTGCACCAGCAGGTCACGCAATCGATCCAGCCGGTACCGGAATAACATATCGTCCAGCCCGGTCATGGACTCCCGACGGGCGTCATCCAATAGTCGGGTAGCCTCGCTGTGCAGCAGCATGTCCGCTTCCGCCTGGGCCAGGATACCGAAATCCGGTGAATACCCGATAATGGGCGCATGATCCCGCAGCAGATGCAGCGCAAACCCATGGTAGGTAAATACCTTGGGTTGTTGCAGTTTAAGCCGGTTGGTCATGGGAGGCAGATTGATGCTGCTTTTGGCGGCAAGGGCGGCAATACGGCGTTTGAGTTCACCGGCGGCCTTGTTGGTAAAAGTCACCAGTAAAATGCGGTCCGGGGCGATGCCCGCACCTTTTGGCTCCGCTTCGACCAGGGCCATGTAACGCTCTACCAAAGCATGGGTCTTACCGGTTCCCGCCGAGGCCTGCACTACCGAATGACCGGTGCTGCGTATGAACGGACTTCGATCCACCATGCCTTTGGGAGCCATAAACCTATCCTTACTGCCGGAAAAAAAGGCCGGGAAAACCCGGCCTTGTGCATGAATAAATTGGTGTTCCGGTTAATCCCACTTGGGCACCGGCGACAGGGTCACCTTGTTGTTTTTCACATGTATCTCGAAACGCACCGCTTTACAGCCGTGTTTCTCAACCAGACGCTTGGAGGTATTCTCCAGCTTCTGCACAAAGCGGTCACGGCTGATCGTGGAAACATCCTCGCCACATTCAACCTTTGCCTGCACAAATCTGCGGAACAGATCGTTGAAATATTTTTCCTTGTCCTGCTCATACAGATCTTTGACTTCGGCTTCCTGCTGCCCGGATGCGGGTTCCTGCTTTTTGGTGGCATCAATGTTTTCGATCAGCAACATTCCGCCTTTAAGAGGGCCGCCGCTGCCGATATCCATACGAAGCTGCTCATCCTCATCCTCGGGAATCAGACGCCCGGAAAGAATGCCGTTCATAACATTCAGGGTTTGCCCCAAAGAATCCAGGTACTGATCTTCGGATGCGAACTGGAATTCCTTGTTGCCCAGGATAACTTTGTTGGCGCCGTCAAGTACATAATCGATGGCGTCGTAGGCATACTGAACGATCATCATGGCAAGAGCCACGCCCAGCAGCAGCAACAACAGGCCAAAGCCAAACAGGTACATGCTCATGGTGCTCAGATACGAATTCTGGTTGGACCAGGAATACATGAAGCTCATCCCAACCTGCTGTTTGCCTTCGGGCAAAAAGAAGCTGGTATTGATCAGCATGAAGGTTTCGTCGTCCAGCACTGCAGTGCGAATGGCAAGGTCTTCTTTATCAATGCTTCCGGTTTTGATAACCTTATCCAGCAGGGTTCGGTATTCGACGGTGTTGCTGCGATAATAATCACCCAGGGCTTTATGGCGCTGGGGCGTAAGGGTAGAGGCGACGATCCCGGATTTACCCCACAGGGCCACTTCCACATTGCGGTCGCTGATGGCGGAATCCCGGGCCCATGTGATGAATTCACCGCTGATGCTGCGGGCCATAATGGCAACACCGTAAATTGCGCCTGCATGGCGAATTGGATGGCAGTTGACCATCTGAGGTCCCGGCAGACCGAGATCCTTGTCAACCCAGACATCTTCCTGGGGGATACCAGCCAGACATTTCTTTACGCTGTAGTGAGCGCTCCAGTCTTTCTTTTTCCACTTGGCATCTTCGGTACGCGCAATTTCGATACCCTTGGCATCGGTAACAATCAGCGAGTTGATATGGCGAATGTCACTTTTCCGCTTTGAATGCTGACGCTTGTTTCCATCCTTAATCATCTGTAGATGCAGGAAGGTGTAGTTGTGCCGCACCATGCCCGGCTCTGCGGGACGATCCGCAGCCTGTCCGCCTTCACCCCCAAGGGAGGACTGAAGGACTTTCCACAAGCCGTCTTCGGTTTCCGTCAAACCCTTGACAATATCCTTGTTCAGGTAAATGCCTTCCAGCAGTTTGAAGGATGTGCGTTCACGAGTGGGCTGGTTTTTGATAAATACGCTCACCGCACCGTTGAGGGCTTTCTCGATACTGTCTTCATCCCGCTGGGAGATGGAATGTATCACGTAAAACTGACCGAACACCCAAAACCCCGCCACCAGCACAAATACCAAAAACACAATACGTGATCTGAGTTTCATTTCACACCCTTTCCTCAACGCAACAGCTACAGGATCTCGTTACCAGTCCATCTTTAAATATATGCACGTAAAAATATAACGTCCGAATTTTACCCGAGCATCTGACAAAAGTCAAACAAACGATCCGGCCGGATTACTGCTGAAAATCGCCCGCACCACACGTTACCAAAGCCGTGTCCCTGCTATGATGGCCTGTTCGTTTCACCGCCGGGCTTTGCAGGGCTGACTTCTTCCCGGTCATCACCGTACTTTGAATACGAATAACCATACCGGTTGTAATAGTAGTAGTAGTAATATCCGTATTCCTTCTGGCTCACATCCAGATCGTTGATAACGGCGCCAGCCAGGTTGGCCTTGACATCCGCAAGGCTCCGCCGGGCAAATATCAGCCGTTCCTTGCTGGTCTCTCCGAATTTGGCCACCAGCACAACCGCGTGTACCAGGTTGGATATAATCAGAGCATCGGCCACGGCTCCCACCGGAGGACTGTCGAACAGCAGGTAGGTATACATGCCTTCAAGCTTATCCACCATCTGGGCAAAGCTTTCCGAACCGATAAGCTCTGCCGGTGTGGGCGTGCCGGGACCGCTTGGCAGCATGTCCAGGCCGGGAATTCCTGTGGGAATAATGGCCTCTTCCACCGGGGTATCACCAACAACAACGTTTGTGATGCCCACTTTATTGCTCAGCCCGAAGACCTTGTGAACCCTGGGCTTACGCAAATCAGTATCAATGATCAGCGTACGTTTTCCGGTCTGGGCAAGGCTGATGGCCAGCGAGGAAGCCACGGTGGTTTTACCTTCCCGCGGCCCGGCCGAGGTAACCAGCATTTTGGTAACCGGATTATCCGGAGACAAAAAATGTATGTTGGTGCGCAGGGAGCGCACGCTTTCGGCCAGCGATGATTTGGGATTGGTATAGGAGTACAGCACCACATCCCGGTTGCTTTCTTCAGAAAGCCCGGGTTTTACCTGGGGAATCACCCCCAGCAGCGGCACACCAACTATGTTTTCCACATCCTCTTCGCTCTTGATACTGGTATCCAGCATTTCCATCAAAAAGGCCAGCCCCAGTCCACCTAACAAACCGATAAGAATGGACGCCAGCACATTCAACTTGACCTTTGGTTTTACCGAAGCCAGAGGCACAATGGCGGCATCCACAACCCGAATATTATTGGTCTTGAACATGCGGGTCAGATCGGTTTCCTTTAACCGCTGCATGACCAGCTCGTACATACGCCGGGCGGTTTCCCGGTTACGCACCAGCATGTTGTATTCCACTTCCTTGTCATGCAGGTTAAGAGCCCGGTCTTTTTCCCTGGTCAGCTCCTTTTGCAGCTTGGCCTCGGTTTCACTGGCAGCCCGGAATGACAGCCGAACGCTTTTTTTGATCCGTTTTGCCTCTGCAATGGCGTTTTTACGGATGGTTCCCATACGGGCGGCTATCTGTTTTACCAGATCATGCTCATCAGTGTATTCCTGCCGCAGTTCGCTGAGCTTTGCCTGCAACTGATGATGTTCCTTGATAAGGGACTGCAGAAGATCATTTTCCATCAGCGCCGGTGAGGACACCTTTTCAAAGGTTCCCTCGGGATCAATCTGTTTCAGGGCGTTCCATTCCGATTCCAGTTCCATACGACGTTTGCGGGCTTCATTGAGGCCGCGATTGAGCTGGATAAAATTCTCGCTGGTAACACTGATACGGTCTTCCATAGTAGATGACAGGATATCATTGTCCCGCTTGAAATCATTAAGCCGGGTCTCGGAACCTTCCAGTTCCTTTGCCAGCTGCCGGGCTTGTTTATTAAGCCATTGCAGAGCGTTGTGTGTGCTTTCGAGCTTACGATCAAGGTTCTGCTCGATGTAGGTCTCGGCCACCGTGTTTGCAATAAGGGCCGCCAGCGCGGGATCGGTGTCTTCCACGGTAATACGGGCCAGAAAAGACTGTGTGGTGCCCTGGACACTTATACGCCCCTGCAACACACTGGCAGGGTCGGCGTTTTTCAGAACTTCTTCCAGGATTTCGGCATCCTGAATATTTTCTATGCCGAGAAATTTGTAATCCCGGTCCAGCCCCAGCTTTTCCACCACCCTTTCCGCCACATGGCGGCTTTGGATGATAGCGAACTGGGTTTCAAGGTATTCCTCAATACGCCAGCCACCGCCAAGCTGATACACTTCCTGAACATTTGTCAGAACTTCGGGCTGCTGCATCTCAATTTCCACCGTGGCCGTGGCGGCATATGTTTTTGGCTGGCGCAGGGTATACAGGGTTCCCAGGGTAACGATGAGGATAAAAAATCCCATCACATACCATTTATGCTTCAGGACAACGCCGATATAGCGACGAAAATCTATGGAAGCAACGGCATCCCGCAAAGTTGTGGTCTGATCAGGCTGCATGGTAACGGTTCCCGCTAGAAATAAGTTTGCGGGACAAAGATAATATCACCCGCCTGCAGATAAAAATTCTTCTTTTTGCCCTCGGCAATTTCTTCCACCGGAAGAACAACCTGATCTTCCTTACCATCCACCATACGGGTCACGCTGGTGCGATTGCCAGCCGCCCGCTCGGTGAATCCGCCAGCCATGGTAATGGCCTGGATAACGCTCATGTTGTCTTCGTATCGGAAGGTCCCCGGCTTTTTTACTTCACCGAAAACAAAGATCTTCTTGCTGTTGAATTCTTTAACATACACAGAAACATAGGGACGCTTCAGGTATGTTGACAGCTTTTCTGTAAGTAATTCCGCCACCTGGCTGGAGCTCAGCCCGTCAACCACAACTTTTCCAACCAGGGGAAAATTAATGCTGCCATCAGGGGCTACCCGGTATTCACCACTCATATCCTTGTGGCGATAGACCTGTACCGTAAATACATCCTCCACTCCCAATGTAGCGGCGGCGGTCATTTTTTTCGGCAGGGGAATATACGCGTCCGATCCTTTGGCGGTGTCTTCTTTTTCCTGAGAAAACACGCATCCCGTCAAACCGATTGCAATAATAACCGTGGCGATAATGCGCAAAAATATGGCCGGTCTGTGACCGGCCGAAAGTACCATGGGAGTGGTCAAATCGTAAAATTTCATGCGGGTTCTTAGTAGGATAGTCTGAGATTCAGCATCGCCTGATGCTTCATGAAATCATAATTCTGGTCAATGGCAACATTGTTAACAGTGACCTGGAAGGTATCGATTGAGGAATCCCGCATCATGAATTTATATGCCACGGCAATGGAAAACCACTCTGTGACATAAAAACCAACCGAGGTTTCGGCCCGTATAACATGATCGGAACGATCCTGTCCCTGCAAACCGGTAATCTGACCAGCCTGGGCAGAGGTAAAGATCACAGGATCCAGCTCGCCAAACTGCTGGTATTCGTATGACCCGTTGACCGTAAAACGGAAACGATCATTGAATGCCCACTGCTGGAACTCCAGATAGGCTTTGTTGCCGGCCATGTATCCATACACGGTGACCGGGCGGCTGCTGCGCACAAAACCAAGTTTCATACGGGTACGCCGCAAAAACTGGAACACGCCCTCTGCCTTGGCATTGGCGCTGTGATAGTTTTCGAGATTTTCTGCCAGATTATTGGCATAACCCACATACAGGTTAATGGACACCATGGGGGAAAGACGACCGATAAGGCCAAGCTTTACCTCAATGGGGCTTGCATTGGGTGACTGCTGATACAGAGGTGACTGACCAGCGGTAAAATCATAGAAATCGGTGTAGCGGTATGACCCCGCCAGGAACACGGCGGTTTTCGGCAGAAAGGCCCAGGAAACCTGAGCCGTCACTTCATGTGCCATGAAATTGTTGTTTTGGTATGCTGCATCATCATAGCGCTGCAAATCAAACGCGTACCCAAGGTTCACTTTAAGATTGCCTGCGGCGCCGTTTGGCTGAATACCAACATTTGCCCGGGCGGTATTGTTGATCCGTTTCTGCAGATCAAAAATAGTGACGCCCTCCGGCAGGGTAGTACGAACAACTGTATCGGAAAGGCCAAACGTCACGATGGATTTACGCAAAAACTGCAGAGCCAGACGGCCATTGCCCTCTAAACTGTCAAGATCCGTTGTCCTGGAATTATCAATACCGAAATACTTCAGGTAACCGATACCGCCAGCCAGGGTAAACGAAGCGATATCATGGGGAATATTCAGCTTTACACCACCATTAACGTCCAGCGAGAGGTCGCTGACGGTGTTGTCATTTGTATTCTGCACATTGGTATCGTACATGGTGGAAACGGCAAGCGCCGGATGAATATGTACGATACCCAGCCGAAAGCCTTTTTTGTCTTTTGCCTTTGTCTCCAGCCCCACCTCTGCCAAAGCCGTACCGCTCATCATACAGATGAGTAATACGCCCGCAATGGCCCACATCACCGTTTTCTTCATGCCACAATCCTTACGCACTGTTATATCCCTAAAAAGGAGTGCTAGTTACCACTCACCGGAGGAGTCGGATCATCCGGATTCGGGTTTTCATCTGTTGTAACGCTGTCAAACAGGTCGTTGTCGCCGAGGGGATCAAACATAACGTCGCTGTTTTCCGCCATCTCGCCAATGGTAGGCTGATTGGCATCATTGGGATCACCACTGCCTTCCATGGCTTCATCACCAACCTGATCAGGATCTTCAACGATTTCGCGCTGTTCTTTCTCTTCAGCAGTACCGAACTGTACTTCCTTGCCACTACAGGAGTCAGCTTCGGTTTTAAGCGATGCAACCAGTTGAACGGCATTCTCGATAATGCCGATTTTGGTCTCTACGCAGTCGCTGGTAACACAGGATGAAAGCTGCTCGCTGGCCTTGGTTGCGCTACGCTGGGTGTTACGCATGCTGAGCATTTTTTCGTTATAGCAGTTTTTAACCGCTTTTTCTTTGGTCAGCTTCATATTGCTGCGCACGGCCTTAATGGTTTCCTGAATATGGCTACGCAGTTCTTTGGCTTGGGCGACAGCTTCCTTTTTTTTCTGCTCAACGGACTTTTCGCCATCTGCAGCAGACAAACTTTGCAAGCCAAAACCCCCAACCAGTATAACAACAGCCAATATGCTCACAAAAGGTCTCATAATTACCTTCCTCACGATCCACGAACTATAAACACTATAAAGACACTCATCAACCATTAGAGGCCGAATACTGCAAAAAAGATTAATTTCGATATGTTTTTATAGTGTTAATCTGCGCTGAAATTAAAGGGATAGGAAGCGGTTACTTCGCCACCCTCTGGCTTTTGGGCAAACTTCATGCGCTTGACCGCCAGCTTGACGCACATCTGAAGACTGGCATCCTTCAATGTTGTACGCCCTTTGTCGATTCTAACCTTTTTGACCTTACCGTTTTTGCCAATGACAAAGATAACGGTCACGGTGCCTTTGACATCACCAGCCTGCGCGAGCAGAACCTCGTAACATCGCTGAACTTTTTTAAATACTTGTTTTTTCAGGCCACCGATAATGGTTTTCTGGTCCAGGAACCCGGTACCGCTAAGACTTGCGGTTCCGCGCTTAATACGACCACGTTTGCGGCGTACCGTCTTTTTGGCGGTCAGCTTACCACCTTTACCGGCTTTTGCACCGATATCACCACCGATTTTCTTGGTGCCGCCACCAATGGCGTCCACATTTACCCGGCGGGTATTGCCGCCCTGCTTAACAGACTTGATATCGTTAAGCATTTGGGCGCTGAGGCCACTGTCGCCACCATCATCAGCAGCAACATCCATAACAAGATCGGAAGCGGAGCCACTGTCGGAAGCCATCATAATGGCCTTCAGTGTGGCATCGCTCTTTTTACCCATGGCGATTTTAAGAATATCCTGGGCGCGTTTGGAGGCCGCTGCGGCCTTATTTACTGCTGCCTCTTTTGCGGCAGCTTTTCTTTGCTCTTTTGTTTTCGGGCGTTTATCGCTCTTTTTGCCTGCGCCCTTATCTTCCTTTTGAGCAATGCCCGGGCCATCGGCCTGGACTTCCTCAGGTTCTGGCTCCGGCTCGGGTTCCCGCATCAGAAGATCATCCACAAAACGCTTCAGTTCTTCTTGACTGGCGGGTGCCGCCGGACGCAACTCCGCCTCACGGGCGGAAAATCCGATAAGCAGTGATTGTAAGACCAGCACCACCATAAACAGGGCCACAAAGGGCCAGTCAATAGAACGTACCCACCCCCCCCGCATCGATGACGGCAACCGGGGCGCTGCCAGCGGTGGGGGGGCGGCGACGAACAGGAACAGGATCAGGGTTTCCCCCATAGAGATCTTGCCCCGGGCCTCGCCGGAAAGTGGGTACAGTATCTCGTTCTTGCTTTTTTTGGCCTCTTTTGAGCGGGCCAGCTCTTCAAGTTTGATTACTTTTTTGTTAAGGGTAATCGATCCTTTTACAGCACCGGGGATGAACCGGAGGTAATACCGGCCTTCCTTTGCATCGAATACAAAGAGATTGAATTTTTTCGGTATCGGCTTGTCACCGATCGGCAGAATAATTCCGTTTCTGTGAGTAGACCCAACAGAAATAGTCTCAGGCTTACGGAACAGCTTTTCTTCAAGCAACCGCCCACTATATATCACTCCGACCCGTAAAGCTTTGCTAGCCTTCTTCTGCTTCATCCGGACCTTCCTTACATCCTCCAATTAACCTTCCACACAAATACTCTCTGAGGATAATTATCCAGCTGTGGTACTCATTACGATGAATGAAAACTTACCAAAGCCGACTTTACCCGCTGTAAGCATAACTTCGCGTAAAAGGCTGTAAGGGGCCTGATCATCAACAACCAGAAGCAAATTTCCTTCGAAGGTTTTGCCCTGAGCTTCCGCAAGGGCTTTCTGTTGGTCTTTGACGAGGTTCAGTTTATCTGCCAGGCTCTTAATAAACGCGGTACCTTCTGCGGTTTTATCCGCAACACTCACCTTGCCGTCTTTTACTTCTGCCACCGGTTCGTTATCAACCAGAATGGCGCGCTTGGTAATAGCGACGGGAATCGCTTCCTGGGGCTGGGTATTCTCCACAGAGGGAGCCAGCTTCAGGTCGTCGGACGAGGTAATGTTGGTCGGATTAACCGCATAGTTCATAAGCATGAACACGAGGATAATGGTCAACGCATCCATAAGAGAAGTAATGGACAGTTCACGGCTTAATGTTTCACGCCGTTTCTTTTTGCCCTTTTTCTTCTCCGTATAGCGCTGGAGCTCTTCGAGCCGTTCCATTTCCTCAGCGGTTAGGATTTTTTTACTTTCTTCAGCCATGACCCATGGTCTCCTTATACAAGCCTAAGCCAGCTTAGCCGCCGACCGAGACGGTACCAAAAATAACCTTGTAGAACAGCGCGTTTTCCTCAGCCAGCCGGACTTCTTCAGCCGCAATGGCGTCAGGCTGCATGGTGGCACGCTTTTCCGGGGAAATGATACTTTTCTCGATCTTGTTCCGGCTTGCATCCATGGTGCGTACAACCTGCCAGAAAGGAATATTGGGTTCCGGATTAAAGAACACCTTGTCTTCCTTTTTGTAGGCTTCCTTGATACGCGCCAGGCGCAGGTTCAGAGCCGCGTAATTGAAATCCTTATCGGTCTGAATCTGGAAATTGGCACCATTTTGAGCCTGCATGTCGCTCCGCCGCTGGGCGAGCTCCTGCTCTTCAATGGGTTTCACCCCATCAAGGTATTTTTTGCCCTTGTGTTCATAGATCCGGGCAACTTCAACCGGCTCATTGGTGTCCTTATCCAAAGCAGTCCAGACCTCGACATCGATTTTGCCGATGCTGACTTTGTTGCCTTCTTCGGTATCTTCACCACCGGGCAGCATTTCGCCGCCAGCGTGGAGATAAAAACCGAGAGAAGTCACTGACAAGGTCAGATTCAACTTTTTCTCGTCAGGTTTCGGGGGCTCCGGAGTGGAGGCTTTCGGCGGTGCCTGAATCGGGGTGTTCACGTCAATGGCCGCAATTTTGATATACTCCTGCTGCATAAGCAGCACGGGAATCAGAATTGCGATCATGTTCATGACCGGAACCAGATTCGGCTCGCTGAATTGGCTACCTTTTTTCCATCTATCTGATCTTCTGCCCATAACGTTGCCTCACGTGCACGGTGTTAACGTCAACAGCACATGGTAAAACAAACAACAGCCCGGCCCGGGGGACGGGCATGCCGTGTTAGACCTGCTGCTTTTCGACCGCGGCACCCTTGGAACGGGAAGTAAGAAGGTTTTCCAACTTCACAGAGTACTGATCGATGTCCGCCAGGATTTTCTTGCTCATACCGGAAAGGAACAGGTAGAACAGGGTGGACGGAATAGCGACCATCAGACCAAAAGCGGTGGTATTCATAGCCACGGAAATGTTGTTGGCCAGCAGAGCTGCCTTTTCTTCGGCCTTGGCGCTACCAACAGCCTTAAACGCACCGATCATACCAAAAATGGTACCCAGCAGACCCATGTAGGTGGCAACCTGACCGAGAAGGTTCAGGGAGTCCGTACGTTTCTGCAGATCCGGAAGAACTTCCAGAATGGATTCTTCGATGGCGTTGGCAATTTCCATGTCGGATTTGTTGGCACGGGTCAGACCGGCTTTGATAACGCGGGGCAGCATGGCTTTGCCGGCAGCGTTACACAGCTTGATGGCACGGTCGATGTTGTTGGCCATAACCTGCTTGTAGATCTGGGCCATGAAGGTCTCTGCGTTGATATTGAACCTGACGAACAGGAAATAAAAACGCTCGATGGCGACGACCAGCACTGCAACACCGATCAGAGAAATGGGAACCATAAACTCAAGACCGCCTTTAATGAAGAATTCGCCGAATGCACTAAACATGGTTTAACTCCTCCTAGCTTGAACGAAACGAATACACAAAGTAATTAGGATCCTTCCTGAATACTATCTATCTAATACTGTCTCCGACAGTAAAACACCAACACAAGATACTCTTGTAGGAATCTCTCTACAAAAACGAGTACGGGTCATTCTAGTAAAAGGTACTCAATGAATCAAGGTTTTTTATCTCTCACCTTCACTATTTTTCACATTGCCGGACAACAAAGGGAAAACGCTTGAGTATTTATTATTACCTAAGGGCGTAAACCATTTCCGGGCAATGCCACAAACGCTCAAATCACGCAAAACACCCATCAAAAGGGTGATTTTCGTACCGATTTTTTAATACGGGGTATAAAGCTTTCTTTTTTAAGAAGTCGATCCGAGCGCATTTTTTCTTTTGCCCAGGATGCAACTTCACCAAATTCCGGTCGCCAGGCCTTACCTTTAATCACGGTTCCGGTTAACTCAATGACACCTCCGCGCCTGCGGGCGTTTTCAGCGGCACCGGCATTGGGAACCATGGTCACGGCAAAGAGTGCCACAATCAGCAGCACCGCCAGTATCCTTCCGGCTTTATGGAGTATCATATGATTCTCCTTTTCTATTAACGGCAAGCATACACCAGCCGCTCTTCTTGTCCTTCGCTTAAAGGACTTCTTCTGCTTCTTCAACAGCCTCAGCCTCTTCCGCTTCTTCTACAGCGGGTGCAGCTTCTTCGGCTTCTTCAGCTTCCTCAACAGCAGGTGCGGCCTCTTCTGCTTCTTCAACAGCGGGTGCTTCTTCGACTACAGGAGCAGCCTGCTGCGCCTGTTCTTCTTTTAGACGCTGTTGCTCAAGCCGTTCTTTTTCCAGACGTTCCTGCTCAAGGCGTTGCTGCTCAGCTTTTTCTTTTGCGAGACGCTCCTGCTCTATGCGGTCCTGCTCGGCTTTGTCTTTTGCCAAACGCTCCTGCTCTAGGCGGTCCTGCTCGGCTTTCTCTTTTGCCAGGCGCTCCTGCTCTACACGTTCCTGTTCAAGCCGTTCTTTTTCGAGGCGTTCTTCCTCGGCCCGCTGTTTGGCCGTTTCTTCTTCCTGCTGGCGGCGTTCTTCCATCATGCGCTGTTCCTGCTCGCGCCGCTGCTTGAGACGCTTCTTTGTGCGCTCAATAATCGCCGACATCTGTTCGAGCTCGTCCAGGCTTTCGCTGGCATAGCGCCGGTTTTCCTTGAATGCCGCACCGCGGCGGGCCTTTACCCGCTGCAGGTAGTCGGTAAAAAATTCGGAGGTTTTATTGATACGCCCCTGGATCTCATCCAGTTTTTCATCATCGGTAAGGGTACCGATAATCTCTGAAGGCGTCTTTTTCGGGTCCGCACCGGGAAATACATGTTCCATATGCAGCACACCAAGATTCAAAACAATGTCGGCGTTGGCCGGAGCCATGGCCCGGGCTTTGGTGTAGGCCTCAAGGGCTCCGTCGAAGTTCTTCAGGCCACGATAAGCAGTACCCTTGTTGATCTGAGGATCCACATATTGGGGATCAAGAGCCAAAGCACGATCAAAGTGTTTCAAAGCATCGTCAAAACGCTCTTCGTTAAGCTTGAACACCCCGATCATGTTGTGCAGCCGGGAGTAGTTGTCATTAATAGTCAGGACTTTTTCAAACTCCTGCCGGGCAGGTTGCAGTTTTTCCTGCTTCTGATAGATCAGCCCCCGCAGATAATGAGCCTCGGCATACTGGGGATTGCGCTCCAGCGCCATATCCAGAGCCATATCCGCCAGCTCATACTTTTCCATCTGGAAGTACACCAGACCGAGAACATAGCGGGCTTCATAGTTGCGCTCATCATCTTTGGCGGCAGCGGCGGCTGTGCGCACAGCCCGTCGCAAATCACCGTTGTCATTTCTCAGGGCAAGCACTTCGGCCCGCAGGAGTTTCAGGCGAATCGACTGGGGATTGCGCTCAATCTTCCCGTCAAGAAATGCCTCGGCTTCGTTGAAGCGGCCCCGCATGACCAGCACCCGCATAATATTCCGAATGGCGGCATGGTACCGGGGTTCTTTGGACAGAGCCTTGTGGAAGTAATCCATGGCCTCGTCCATACGCCCTTTTTGCAGAAGCAACACACCAAGGTTGTTGTAGGCCTGGAACATGCCGGGATTTTCCCGCACCATGGCCCGGTATTTGCGCTCCGCCTCTTCAGCGTTTTCAGCAGGAACCTTGAGAATTTCCTCAAACCCGGGCTGAAGGGTATCCGCAACATAGAATATGCCCTTTGCCTCGCGTTTGCGCCGTTCCTCTTCCAGACGCGCCTGTTCCTCGGCGGCTTTGCGCTCTTCTTCCTTGCGTGCTTCTTCTTCGGCCGCAGCCCGGGCAGCGGCTTCTTCGTCTATGATTTCTTCTTCTTCTTCCGCTGCTGCGTCTTGCCCGGCGGGCTGATCCCCGCCCTCAGCGTCTTTACCGGCTTCCGAAACCTCGCCGGGTTCGCCGGGTTCTGCATCCTGTTGTTCCGCAGCCGGCTCATCTGGCGCCTTGACCATGGGTTTGGTGGTGGCGCAGCCCGCTGCCAGCATCATGAGCACCAGCAGCACAACCATTGTCAGTGTGAGGTGTGTCCGTTTCATTGGGCACCTCCTTGCGGCACTTCTTCAGCCTCTTCCGCTTCTTCGACCGTCTCTGCCGGGGTTGCGGTTTCAGCGGTTTCCACGGTCTCGGCCTCTTCCACTGCGGCGCCTTCCGGCTTGGTGAAATCCATCACCGGGGCTTCCTGTGGTTGTTCTTCCTTCGCAGCATCAGGTGGTTGCTGCTCCTGTGCCTGCTTGTCCGCAGGTGCCTCTGGTGCCGTTTGTTGCGGAGGCTCCGGCGGTTGCAGTTCAATACCCGCCGTATCGGTCACCATGGGAACCATATGCTTGATATCCACTGTGGTGGGACGCACATCCCGGCGCAACAGCAACAGATCTGCACTCATATGGCTGCGAATCAGCGGACGGGCCAAAGCCTGTTTGATGCGCTCGCGCCATACGGTCATTTCCGGGAACATCGCCAGAAGCTTTATGATTTCAAAAGATTTCTGATAAGAGTTCGCCGCTTCGATAAACAGGGCGGTTGAATCCTGCTGGCGTTTTTCACGGTAGCTGTTTTCTGCGGTTTCCGCCTGGGTGCCCAGGGTGGTGATGGCGTTGTTAATCACCTGCAACTGCTGGGCAAGCTGGTTGGCAAGAGCCGGATCTTCGGCCTCGAACATCAGCATGTTAATTTCATCAAGGGCTTCTTCCAGTTTTTCCACCTGTTCGTTGAGGAAGGCTATGTATCCTTCCAACTGGGTGGGCAGCGGACCTTCGGCAATCTGATACAGCTTGTCGCCTACCAGCTCGAAAATGCGGCCAATACGATACCGGGCAACCACGGAATAGGCGGCCTGGTATGTGGTAGCAATATTGTTGTAGGCTTCGGCCAGTTTCCGGCCTTCTTCCAGCATGTCTTTCTGGCTGTCACCACATATCTGGGTTTCAAACTGGACATATTCCAGCTGCTTGTCGCTGTCGCCCATCTTCTTCATTTCCCGGCGACCTTTTCGACCGGGGTACTTTTTCTTCAGGGCTTTGCGGGCAGCCTTGTCGCCCATACCGCTGCATGAAAGTTTGAGCTTGTCAAAGCGCTTGAAGCGCGGCTCAAGTTTGATGAACTCGGCCATGGCTGCATAGTGATGCGCGCGCAGCACCCGGGGGTTGTCCACATTGCGGAACTCTGACCGGCTTTTGAAATAACGAACGATCTTGTCGTAATAGTTCATCATTTCTTCACGGTCATCCCGCTTTTTATATTCCTGGCTCAGCAGATAGTAGCCCTGAATAACGTAATAGGAGAATTCCGTGTTGCGGGAATAGCGTTTCTCAAACTCCCGGAAGGTATTCCGCATACCCTTGAGATTATTCATCTTCTGATAAATTTCAAAGGCGTGGTACAGGGTTTCCGCCACCGGGAACAGAGGCAACTCTTCCCGGAAGGCTTCGGGGATGGCGCTTTCGCGCACCGCACCACACTGACCGGCGTAATCCTCGAAACCACTTGCCGCCCGTTTGTAGCGATGATCATACTCAAGTAACTGGGAGCGGAAATACAACGCCATGCAGCGGTAATAGGCACCACTGCCCCGTTTGCCAAGGGCATAGAGTTTGGTGAACTGCTCTTCGGCTTCATCCAGCTCAAAACCGTAATAGGCGGTGATGGCGAGATTCAGGCGAATACCCGGGGTATCGGGATGTTTCGGATAGCGGTCAACAAAGCGACGGTACAGGTTACTGGCGGAACCGTAGAGCTTCGCCTTTTTGTACATGGAGGCCGCATTGAACAGAGCAAGAGGCGCATCCTTGTGTTTGGGATACTTCTCTGCAAATTCCTCGAACTGTTTTCCGGCGTTTTCGTAGAATCCACCGGCTTCAAGCGCCAGGGCCAGATCGTAGGAAGCACGGGCCTTAACGTCGGTGACCTCGGCCAGAATTTCTTTTTCGAGCTGTTTGTTGACACCTTTGTGTTTGGCAATGTAATCGGCGGTACCGTCGCACCAGAACAGAATGTCCTTCAGCCGGGCCTCACGGGTAAGCATGAAGACAATCTGACGGTGGGCGTTAAGCGCCTGTTCGCTGCCGGGATATTCTTTAATGATGTCGGTGAAGATTTCTTTGGCCGCCTCAAAGTCATGATAGAACAACCGAATGGTACCGATAGTATAGCGAATCGTCAGACGATTCTTCGGTTTCCGGTTTTCTTTAATCATATTGATGACATCGCCCCAAAGTTTGGCGGCGTCACCCTTGCTGTCGGCCTTATTGGCCTTTGCGGCCTTCATCGATTTCTTGTAGCCTTTGTTGTACCACTGCAGATATTTATCCACGGTTTCAAGGTACTTCACCCGTTCTTCGGGCAGGTCCCGCTTGGCAACCACAAAGCCCAGTGAAGGATCTTTGGGATCCATGGGTTTACGGGCGGCCATTTCCTCGGGGGTCAGATCAAGCGCCGCAACTTCCTTTTGGGGAAGGCCGGTGGCCGCAATAATGCGGTCAAAGCAAATGATGCTGCGCAGCGCGGCCTGACCACGGTAATGCAGACCCAGTTTACTGTCCCGAACCTTCTCGTAGTGAGCAAGGGCCTCGGTAAACTTGCCGGCGCTGTAAAGGGCATCAGCAAGATCCATACGGCGATCATAGGCATCGGTATCGTTGGGGAACTGCTTGAGGAAGCTCTCGTAGACCGTTGCCGCCTTGAGGTATTCCTCTTTGGCCTCGTCCTCGTAGCCGTCCTGCATAAGCTGGTCACCCCGGGCGAAGTGATCATCGCCATAGATGCTGATGACTTCCTTCAGGTAACTGTGAGCCTTGGCGAGTGCTGCGGGATTATCCCGGTTGGCCTCGTGCCAGGGCGAGCCTTCGCCATAGCTTCTGGCCATGAACTCGCGTTCACGATCCAAAAACAGAAGACTGGCGGGGTTGTTTTCGTCGTACAGGGTTTCGTTGTAATAGGTCATCAACTTGTAGTTGAGTTCCGGGTTGTCAGGATGGGTGGGATCAAGAGCGATCAGCGCCCGCCATCCTTCGATGGCATCAACCGGGTTACGGTTTTGCTGGCTGTAGTCGATGAAGTAGGAGTACACCTGCCGCATCCACTCTTTTTTGCCCAAACCTTCCAGGCGTTCACGCAGCTTTTTGGCAGCGCTGCCATCGGGTATCTCGCCGCCCATGGTGGGATCGACCGAGAGATATATAGTGGTATAGATATAGGAATAGAAATGCTGGGCCTGATCAAGACGACCTTTGGCCAACGTCCAGTTATCACTGTTGTCGTTCTGATCTTCGTAGAAACTCATGAAGCGTTCAAAGTAGGCGGCGGCCATCCACTCGTGCTTCATCATGGTAAACTCGGCGGCGGCCAGCAGGAACAGAACATCGGCGAACTTGCTGGGGTGTTCCCACTGCTCCAAAGGCAAACTGTAGGCCTTGATCAGATAATGCCGGGAACTGACGTTGCAAAAACGCCGCTTTGAGACATACATCTGCTGCCGCAAATTTTCGATTTCCCGCTGAGCCAGACTGGTTTCCTTTGCCACCAGCTGCTGTTTTTCCTCCGGGGTTTTGCCGTCGGCTTCACCCAGCATACGGGCGTCATCCAGCAGCAGGCCTTCGACCACCGCCATACGCTGTTCCACGGCGGGAACTTCCACCAGATCCGGCTCCACATAGAACAGCAGACCAAGACGGTAGTAAGCAGTAGGGGCTTTGGTGCTTTCGGGGTAATCGCTTACCAGGCCCACCAGGGAGCGCTGGGTGCAGATTACATCGTCCAGTTTGCCGCAGGCACGGGCCACGGCATAGTAAGCCAGATCCCGCTTGTTGTAGCGGGGGAAGCCGTTCACCACCCGCTCGGCAAGCACCCGGGAGCGGCGGTAGTAAGAGCTCTTCATACGGTCGATGCGGTCAAACTCGTTTTCCTGCTCTCTGGGCGACATGCCATCGGTCAGGTTGGCGGCAATGGTAAAGGCCCGCAGGAAGTAGAGTTCCGACAGCCGGAACAAGGCCTCCGGTGAATACCGGGGATGACTGGGATATTTTTCCACAAAGAGTTCCAGCCGGTTAATGGCCGCCAGCAGGGTGGTATGCTCTTTATTGGTCAGGGTTTCGATTTTTTTGCGGTATTTTTCTTTTACCGACTTTTGCTTATCGTCGTACTTCAGGTTTACAGCGCCTTCAAGCTCGCCCCGGTAATCCTTGACCCGTTTGGCGAACTCTTCGCCCAACTGTAAGAATTCCAGCACCTGGTCGTTGTCTTCAGCCATCGCCGGAGCAGTGCACAGCAGCGTACCTGCCACAACCATCACCAGAGGAAGCACTGTCCACCATTGCCGTATCGTGTGTATACGCCGCATCACAGAGCCCCTTCCTCTTGATTGAGCATATCAAGCGGCTCTTCAAAGGTCTGCTCCATATCCTTCAGCTTGGAGCGCTGCTCTGATTTGGTTTTCTCAAGCTCGTTGTAGGTCATGTCCCACTGCTCGTAGGTAATTTCAACCAGCCCCACATCGGCGTCCAGCACAATATCGTAAAAGTGTTTACGCACGTTTTTAAGGTTGGCCACAACCACTTCGCTGGCCATGTTGCCTGCTTCCAGCTCCAGCCGGGCAAGCTCGGCATTCCATTCGGTGTAAGACTGCTGTTCTTTTTCGATATCCCGGTCAAACTCCCGCAGCCAGGTAGCGCCCAGCACTTCGAGATCCTTCAGGTATCCCTGTACTTTTGAACCAAGTCGGGTGGCCCGGCGACGGGCGTCTTCGATACGGTTGAACAGCTGCAGTTCCTGGGGTGTCATTTTGGCCCGGACTTTTTTCAGAATGGCACGCTCGCGGGCAAGGGCGGTTTCATAGGCCCGGCGGGTGGATTCTTCCTCCCGCTGTCCTTTACCCAGTTTAATGCCCTGAACCTCGCGCTCGATATCCGTGGCAACGGTCTCAAGGCTGGTGAGCATATCTTCCATCTGTTCTTTTTCAGCCCTCAGCTGACGTCCCACCCGTTCGATAAAATCGCGACGGGTCAGCGGGTTCATGCGCAGGTTTTCCTTGCGCTCAATCAGCTCATCGATTTTATCATTCAAACCTTTCAGCTGTACCTGTAAACGATACTGCAGCTTGGTGAGATTCTCGATGCGCTTGAGCTTGCTCTCCTTGACCGCGTAGCGCTGCTGCGCGGTTTTGGGCAGAGCCCGGTATTTTTCTTCCAGCTTGCGGCGTTGCGCCTGGGCCTGGACATATTGTTCCCGGGTCTCTTTATCCAGACGTCCGCCAACCAGATCGTTGCTCAGCTGAACAAGGTTTTTCTCATGCCCCACAGTGGCGTTGGCAAGGTTCAACCCTTCCTCGCGTCCGGCGTTGAGCACAGGGAAAATGTTGGATTTGTTTTTTTGTTTGGAGGCGTACTGCAGTTTTTCCAGAATCTTTTTGGTTTCCGCAAGCTGCTCCTTGAGCATATCGATCTCTTTTTCAAGATCCAGCGCCTTGGAAACCTGGGATTCCTGTTTCAGCCACTTCAGCGCCACCAGGGGCAACTGCCTGACTTTTTCCATGACCGTGCCGTGGATTTCCGCAGCTGTGCGACCCCGGGTCACGTTCATGAGTTCATCCAGCATATCCACAACGCCCTGCCACACCTTGACCACGTTTTCAAACTGACGTTCCGCGTTTTTGAACTGCCGCAGTCGTGAAAGCAGATCCGCTTTGGTCAGCTGGCCTTCCGGGGTATACAGGGAGTCGGGCATGGTGCCCAACATGATTTCGAGTGCATTGAGGGCATCACGGAACTGGCTGCGCCGGATGTAAATCCAGACCAGTTCATAGTAGGCTTCATCGTAATAAGGACTGGTGGGAGGCACCCGACGGTACAGGGACAATGCCCGGGTCACCATATCTTCAATTTTTTCATCATCTTTTTCAGCATCGCCGTTGTCGCTGTCGCCGTTCATAAGCGAACGCTCGTACAGCAGACGCCCTACGTTGATCTGGGCAAGCTGCTGCACCAGACGATCCGCATCGGCGTCAATCGCTGGCGCGTCCATCAACTGCTCAAACATTTGCTGTGCTTTGAATAAAGCGGCTTCACGGGCTTCGGCATCATCTTTGGAAATCCGGGAAGCCAGTTCCACGGTGATGGCCCCAAGAAAATACAGCGCCCGCAGGCCATAGCCACTGGACAGGGGGATTTCCTTGAACACGCTTTCAGCTTCGTCAAGCTTGCCAATGTTGAACAGATACTTGCCGTAGGCGTAACGAATCATAAATCCGGTTTCGGTATGCCCGGCATGCAACATTTTAAAATAGCGGCGGGCGGCATTGATGTCGTTGACATTGATTGCCACTTCCACAAGACGCATGGCGGCATCCTGATAAAACTGCCGGTCTTCACCGGCGGCCACCACGGTATCCATGTATTTACGGGCCAGAATGAAATTCTTGCGCTGGTACAGGGATTCACCCAGGTAGTACAGCACCTTGTATTTCAGGTCACCATCATTTTTGACATAGTCATTGTCCAGCAGATCCAGCAGCATAATGGCTGCATGCTGGTAATCCTTGACGGTAAACAGGGAATGGGCCTGCTCAAACCGTTTTTGGGCGTATTCAACACCACCGGTTTTGGTGAGGGGTTTTACATAGGTTCCCCGCAGGCGATCCAAAGCCTCGTACATGTTACCCAGCGCCGCATCAATGGTGCGGGTCTGTTTATCAATGGATTTTATTTCATCGGCATCCAGCGCTTTGTGCGTTTCTTCCTGTGCCTGCGCCGCCAGCGGCAGCAGCATTATGGCAGCCATCAAAACGATGGCGCACCGCAGGCTCCGGGTAATCATTGCGCCCCTGCCGGGTATGTACAAGGAGGTGGTTCGCGCCCGCTCCATGTCCTCATCCTTCCGTGCAAACATCCCACGATCCCACATGCCAGATCACCTCAGTCTCATTGAGCCGTGGCTTCCTGCTGAACCTGAATCTGATCAGATTCCTTTTCAGTCAGGTCGGTGTACTTGACTTTATAGGTGATGGCAGGCCTGTCTTTGAGCTGGACAAAAGAGCCGCCGCGATCATAGCCGATCACGTCGACGTAGCAGATTTTTCCTTCTTTCGCCACAAAAGTGTGGCTGGATTTCAGCTTAACCTGCAACCCTTCGATATAGGAAAACAAACCGCTGTTGCCGCGATACACCATATACACCGACACCAGATGCGTCGATGACGTGATGGGATTATCAAAAATTTCGATCTGTTTCTGGCCATCCAGATCGCCGCCCACATCGCTTTTACGGAAAATCAGATTGCCGTCAAGGTAATAGGTTACGCTTTCGAGCTTGAACCATCCGCCGATATCGTTGCGGTGTTTCAATACCAGCTTCGCGCCGCCAATAACGCCACCAAGCATGGTTTCTTCCAAAAGCATAAGACGGGTTTTGGTGCGGAAAATCTTTTCCTTCAGGTCGTCCACCCGCTCTTCCATCTCTTTGATGCGCACGTCGTACTGGGCTTCACCGACTTCACCGGCAGCAGCAGTATCCTCATCCACAACACCAACCCCAGTGGGGGCTTCCTCGGCCAGCGCATGTCCGAAACCAGCCACCACCAGTATGAATACAATCACCAATGCAGATATTTGCTTCATCCAACGTCTCCTGCCAGAACGATCTCCACGCTATAAGTACAAAACTTCACAATAGTGTCCCTATCAGAATTAGTATCTCTATATAGCATGTCGCCCATTTTCAAGTCAACTCTTTAAACAGCAAGTTATTTCACCAGGCGAACATTAAGTTATTTCGCAGCCTCCGGGCGCACTGCCAAATGCAACACCTTCATCAAACCGCTTTTTAATACAAGGCGGTGATAGTTTGCAATGTTCCTCGATCTTATTTTTAAACTTAAAGTAACCCAAAAGCAGCAGCACCCTTGGGGCAGCCGCCTTAATGTGGCAGTTCGGCAAAAAGAATCTTAGCACCCTAAACCGTACTTGGCAACTCCTTGGCGGAAAAAGGCCGTATTGACAGTATCCCAAGGTGATGCTATGCACAAAAGCATGCAATGATTCTGCACTGTTGTGCAACACGGAACCTCTGAGACGGGACTGATATTATGGAGACACTGCATTCCTGGGTTCAAACCGCATCCGGCTATATCTGGGGCCCGCCCCTGCTTATCCTGCTGGTGGGCACCGGCCTGTATCTTACTGTTATCCTCAAGGGGTTACAATTCCGCGCCCTTCCCCACTCCCTGCATCTGGCCCTTATAAAGCGCAAGGAAAAGGGACATTCAAAGGGAGATATCACCCATTTCCAGGCCCTGATGACCGCCCTTGCCGCCACGGTTGGCACCGGCAATATTGCCGGAGTGGCCACCGCCATTGCCATCGGCGGCCCCGGCGCTTTGTTCTGGATGTGGATCACCGGTCTTGTGGGCATGGCCACCAAATACGGCGAGGCAGTGCTGGCGGTAAAATACCGGGTGCAAAAAAGCAACGGCGAAATGGCTGGCGGTCCCATGTATTATCTCAGCCTTGGGGCCAACATGCCCAAGCTGGGCGCCACCTTTGCCCTGTTTGCCGTGATTGCCTCCTTTGGCATTGGCAACATGGTGCAGTCAAACTCCGTGGCCGACGCCCTGCACGGGGCCTTTAACCTGCCTCACTGGATCACCGGAACAGCCCTAGCTGTAATGACCGGGGCTGTGGTGCTGGGCGGCATTAAGGAAATCGCCAAGGTCACCGCTGTGCTGGTGCCCTTTATGATCGTGCTGTACATGGGCGCTGCACTGGTTGCCCTGGCCATGAAAATCGACGCCATCCCCGCCGCCTTTGCCATGATTTTCCATGATGCCTTTACCGGCACCGCCGCCACCGGTGGATTTACAGGCTCGGCAATCATGCTCACCATCCGCTTTGGTGTGGCCCGGGGGCTGTTTTCAAATGAAAGCGGTCTTGGCAGCGCCCCCATCGCCGCCGCAGCCGCACAAACCAAACATCCTGTCACCCAGGCTCTGGTCAGCATGACCCAAACCTTTATCGACACCATCGTGGTCTGCACCATGACGGGCCTTGTAATCGTTACCAGCGGCGCATGGGAGACCGGCGCAACCGGCACCAAACTTACCGCCGCGGGTTTTGGAGCCATATTCAATCCCAGCGCCGGGTCCATGATTGTGGCCCTTGGCATCGCGGTATTTGCCTACTCCACTATTCTGGGCTGGTGTTATTATGGCGAGAAAAGCCTTGAATATCTTGCCGGAACAAAGGCCATCAAACCCTACCGGCTGATCTTCAGCATGATGGTACTGGTGGGAGCCATTGCCAAGCTGGAGCTGGTATGGCTGTTGTCCGACGCCATGAACGGACTGATGGCACTGCCCAACCTTATCGGTCTGATACTGCTATCAAAAGTGATTGTGCGGGAAACAAAGGATTACTACAGCAAAAACATGCTGTAATAGTTCCGGGTTTGCTGTAATAGTTGCGGGTTTAATGCACTACCCGCAGTTTGGGGGGACGACGGCGGCGGCCAGAGAACCGGTTCCATGTCCATGCGATGGCAAAGCCTGCTGCAAAACCACCGATGTGGCTTAAGTAGGATATCCCCGCTTCCGGGGTGAGAAGACTCCACACGATCTGCATCACCAGCCAAAACCAGACCAGGGGCACGGCAGGAATCATACCCTGTGCCGGTTCTACCTTCAGAATCAGCATTGACCGGCGACACCACAGGGGATATGTGCCCAGCACTGCGGCGATGCCACCGCTGGCGCCAAGGGCCGGGGCCATGTCGTTGTAATTCATAACCGCATGGGCCAAAAAACCGGTAACGCCACCGGCCACAAAAATACCCACAAGCGGCCATATGCCCCGATCACGTTCCAGCATGGGAGCCATGATGAGGAAAAAGATACCGTTGCTGACAAGATGCCACACACCGCCGTGGACAAACAACGCCGTCAGCAGCCGCCAGGGCGCTTCTCCCTGAAACAGCGTAAAAGGGGCCACCCCAAAGGTTTCAGCGATGTACTGAGGTGATTTGCCCAGCAGAACCGTAAGGGTAAAATGTATCCCGGCCCACAGCAAAATAAGCGCCACGGTGCCCCGGGCCTTACGACCCCTGAGGGAAAAACGATGATCCGGCGAGGCCACATACAGGCTGGTGGTGCGCCACACATCCCGCAACTCCTGCCACAGGCCCGGTGGTCCGCTGCTGCGTCCCCCCCGGGATCGTTTGAACCAGTTTTGTCTCATATCCTTAAAGTAAAACGGGCACCCGTGGTGCCCGCGTATCTGCTTATTTCTTTTTCGGCGTTCCCTGCTGCAGGGTTTGCCGTTTTTCCAGATTGATCTTCTGGGTCATTTCCACGGGGTTGCCGCCGGGACCCATGGGCATTACCAGCGTATTGGTCTGGGTGCCCTTCATATTCATGGTGGCCAAAACGCCCTGGTCAATCAGGAAAATCATGCTGCCGGTAAAGCTGCCACGACCCTGCATAATGGGTTTGCCGGTACCGGGATCCTTGGGGGCATCAATGGCAATATTTGCTTTAAGATCAAACACCGCAGCGTTTTTGATGCCATTCCATTTCTCGATCTTTTTAAGAGTATAGGTGGCTTTGGTGACCAGTGAGGCGGCTCCGCCCACGCCGGGCAAAGGAAGATTGCCGTTGATGGTCTGGGTCCAGGACTTGCCCACCGAAACGCCGTCTTTAGGAAATGCAGGCTGGTTTTTAAGGGACTGCTCAATACTTTTCACCAGTTCGTTATCCGCCATCATGGGATTGGCATTACCCACGATCTTGAAGGACTCAATATCACCGGTTTTGGTCACCAAAGTGGCAAAACCCACGCTGGTCATCATCTTGGAAAGCTGTGCGCCGGGTCCGCCGCCGGGCAGGTTGGTCTGGGTGTCAAAGCGCTCGAACTTGATTTCCTGTGCGGCAGTGCCGTCCTTGAGGACTGCTGTGGTCTTGTAGGCCACAACGCCGTCAAGGTTCATTTCCACTTCCATGGTGCCGCCTTCGGCGCCGCCGGGACCAGTGGGCATACCGGTCATGGTGACAAACTGTTTCTGGGCCCATTCGTAGCGCTGAACCTTGCCCTTCTCATACTTATACTGGAGGGTGTATTTCTTTGCGGCATATACGCCGGAGGTCATCAGCGCCAGTGCCATAATAACGGTTATAACGGTATATACTTTTTTCATCCGAATTCTCCTGCAAAATGTAAATTCCTGCTCATGCTGTAGCAGGGATATGTGTCAATGTCAAAATCTGCGACGACGCAGCAACGCCACCGCCGCCAGAATCATCAGCACAGAACTCATGCCGCCGCCGCTGCATCCGCCGCCGGAACCACCGTCATCTTTGGGAGGTTCAGGCGCAGGTTCGGTTACGCTTACCGTTGCACTGGTGGTGCTGTCTCCGGCGTTGTTGGTTACTTTGAGCCGGACTTTGTATTCACCGGGTTCCTCAAAGGTCCACGCAACCGCCTCTCCCAGTTCGGTATCGCTGCCAACGGTCCACTTCACCTGATCCGCGATGCCGGTAACATCGGCGCTCAGGGAGACGGTAAAGGGAGCAGGGCCTTCCAGTCCCGGGTCCGCCACAATGGTGGCCTCGGGAATTTCCAGCATGGTAAAGCTCAGGGTGGGAATGCTGTTATCCACCTGATGATCCCGGCATTCCAGATCAATATCCATGGCTACCTGCAGGCCGTTTTCCCAGATACCGGAGACATCCAGTTCTGCGGAAATGCTGTGGTTGCCGCTGGCAAGCTCTACGGTGCGGGTGGAAAGCTCGGCACCGGTGTCGTGACGCAGCAGGCGCTCGGTGCAGGAGGCGTTCCAGGGGTTTTCGTTGCCGGTTTGATAGCTGTATGACACCGACTTGTTTTGCGGCAGAGCCGTGGCGCTGGCCAGTTTGCCTGCACGGATACTCAAAGGCTGCACCGTAAGTTCATACCCGGCTTCCAGCATGGCGGGGACCACCGTGCCGCCGGGGCACTGCACCGCCACCACAATAGTATAGGTGTCGGCGGTCAAAGGTTCGGGCAGGGATGCACCGAGTATCAGGGTGGCTGCACCGCCGGGAATGGTAACAGCAACATCCTGAAGCTCTGTGTTCAGGCCGCTGTTGGCACCGGTCATGGTGATATCGGCGCTGCAGGTAACTTCTGAAAGGGCCATGGAGTATACATCCATCTCCAACCCAAAGGTGCCTGCGTTAAAATCGCTGTGTTCCGGCATGGAACGCAGGGCCAAAAGCTGCAATTCGTCATTGCCCCGGGTATCCATGCTCACGGAGAAATTCAGAATTTCCGCACGGCTGCCGATGGCGTCGTTCTGCAGGGTCACCTGCCACTGACCATTGGGGTTTTCATCCAAAAAGGCGGTGCTGAGTTCCGGCATGTAAAAGCTACCCAGCACAATGCGGGCGCTGGAGCTTGAACCCATGGGCAGATTACCGGAAACTTCAGTCCCGCCGGGGCTTGTTACGACAATGGTCATGTCATCGGTGGTGCTGAGCACCAGATCAAGACCGATGGTCATTTTTTCCACGCCGGTAACGCCGTCTTTGTTCACGGTAAGTGTCCAGGTCCGTTGGGTGCCGGGCTGAATATACGCCGTGTCACCGGTGGCAACCAGCTGGTGTTCCGAAAGCTCGGACACCGGCAGCATTTGCAGCACCGGCCATTTCCAGTCGTAATTCGAGTGATTGGACCCGCCGGACGCAGCGGTCATTTGCAGGCGGCGCAGCACGGCGTCGGCCAGGGGCTCGTCATACTGATTCTGTTGCAGGTTTGCTGCCCACAGGGCCGCAGCACCCGCCACAAAGGGAGCCGCCATGGAAGTACCGGACGATCCGCCGATACCACCGGCCGTAACAGACACCCCGGGGGCCATCATGGCAAGAGCGCTGGCCTGATTACTGAATCCAGCGGCGTTTCCGGCGTTTTGGCCGCTGTCGGAGCAGGCTCCCACCGCCAAACCGGGATACGCGCAGGCAGGCCAGGAAATCCGGCTGCCCAACCCGTCGTTGCCGCTGGCAATGGCGGTCACCACATCCATGGCATACAGGGTCTCAATGGCGCCGATAAGGTCGCTGCCGTAGCTGTGATCATTGCAGAATCCCGATGTTTCGCCGCTGCCCAGGCTCATGTTTACAGCTGCGATGTTGTACTCATCGCGGTTTTGAATACACCAGTTGAGGGCAGAAAAAATATATTCGTCGCTGGTGACATAATCCTCCGGCGAGGGACGGCCGGTGTAGAAAAACACGTCAAGGCTGATGATGTCAGCTTCCGGGGCGAGTCCGTGGACAATGCCGCTGGTGACAATACCATGGGTGGCAAGGCCGGGGCCGTCGACCCCCGCAAAGACTTCTTCGTGCACTACAGAGCAGCCCTCGTCGCCGGGCTCTTCACAGGTGCCGAAAAAATCGTCCAGAAACCGTACACCGGTGTCGATTACCGCCACGGCCACGCCGTCGCCGCCGCCATGGACATTCCAGTATTCCTCCGCCTTCAAAAAGCGCAGGGAGCTGTTAAGCTGCGGATGATAGATCCGCTGGCGACGCACCGAGGTCACGCCCTTGGTTTCTTCAAGGGTCATGGCCTGATCTTCGGTGGCCCGCACCAGCATGGAGGGAATATGCTCCCAGGTTCTGAGAATCGTGACGCCGCCATCCTTGATCTGTCCGCCCATGCGGGCCAGCAGCGCTGAACGATCCCGCTGTACGGTGGCGTCCCAGGTTTTCAACATTTCCGCCCGCAGGCTCACGCGGTCGGCGGCACCCTGTTTTTGCCGCAGGGGCGCAAACATCTGTCCCGGGCTCTGCTGCCCAAAGGACACTACCCAGATTTCCGTATCCAGGGTATCGGCGGCATGGGCCCGGGGAATAATCATCAGCAGCGCCAACATGAACCATGCTGCGGCTGACGGGAAACGACGAGTAAACATAAGGAACTCCGATCTGTGTTGTGCGAATCAACGGCGTTGCGGCACTGAACGCCCAAGACGGGCCAGCACCATTTTCAGATCCTCCCAGGCATGGCGTTTGGCTTCCTTCTGCCGGTCGCCATCCTGACGGATGAGATACGATGGATGGAAGGTAGGCATAACCGGAATGCCCTGGTATTCCTGCCAGGAGCCCCGGATTTTTGTGATACCCTCTTTGGTGCCCAAAAGCGCTTTGGTGGGCACATTGCCCATGCTCACAATGACCCCGGGCTTGATAATCTCTATCTGCCGCTTTAAATACCCGATGCAGGCGTCCATTTCTGCGGCTTCGGGATTGCGGTTTCCCGGCGGGCGACATTTGACGATGTTGCCGATATAGACCAGATCACGGGTAAACCCCATGGCCTCGATCATTTTGGTGAGCAACTCCCCGGCCTTGCCCACAAAAGGGCGTCCGCAACGGTCTTCATCAGCGCCGGGGCCTTCCCCGACGAACATAATTTCCGCATGGAGATTGCCTTCGCCGGGCACCGGATTGGTGCGGCTTTGGCCCAACTGACACCGGGTGCAATCCGCCACCTCCCCCACCACCTGGTCCATTAGTTCCTGGCGGGAGGGAAAGGCGATTTCATCCACACCCAAAAGCCTCAGGTATTCCAGATGTTCGTGTATGCCATCAAGAGTCCCGCGGGCGTCGGCTGCTTGTTTGTTCATGATTCTTCCGGGTTATGTCTCCGGTTTCGGTTCCGGTTTTGTGGTGGCCGGTTTTGAAGGGGCCGGCTTCGTGGCTGTCTGTTTTGCAGGGGCTGCATTTTCCGTGGCTGCG
>Ga0070728_10001404_pt1 | contig 36069 bp, 40 predicted proteins | sample tdDd471_FD_66723 | JGI IMG/M metagenome (GOLD analysis project Ga0070728, IMG submission 66723) | Marine sediment microbial communities from the Atlantic coast under amendment with organic carbon and nitrate - tdDd47.1 | ecosystem: Environmental > Aquatic > Marine > Coastal > Sediment | place...
GTGTACCGGTTTGCGCGATAAATTTCATTGATCATACAAGGGACCCATGGCGTGTAGAACAGCGTCATGACACAAGCACTACCCCTCTCACAGTGCCGAGACCTGTTACACTATGCTCTGAGTCGCGTGTTGCATGTACGTGACGCGCGTGACGTCCCTGACGATCTGTTACGCTCGGTGACAGACCCTGGGCCCACGGGCCTTGCCATGCTGATGGCCGACCACGCCGACCGCCCGTGCAGTGCAATTGTCGAGTTGTCACGCGTCAACCCCGCCCTCGAGACGGACGAGGTGCGTGACTGGTCTGTCGTCGGAGACCTGGGTGATGCAGTGTACGACTTTGAGAACGCACGTGCTGTCCACGTGCGTGGCGCCGTACGACCCTGCGCGCCTGTTACTGCGTTCACGGCGTGCTCGCCTCTCATCACGCTGTGGTACCCGTCAACGCAGTTTCTCGTCGAGCCTTACGACTGTACACGACCGGTGCGAGTCAAAGTCATGTATATGCCGCCGTCACTGCGTCGTTTTCGCATTGATGCGACGTTTTGCGATCGACTTCACACGTGTTTCTTTGACCAGTCATTGCGCCACGTGCCAGTGCCCACCTGCGTCGACACGCTCGACCTGGCATGTGGCAGTAGTAACACGAGTCGTTGATTCGTGCCATTTATACACACACACACACACACACATGCGCGCACGCACGTCTAGCCGCTTTTTCTACCCACTCGGTACGCCCTGACACCAAGGTATCCCAGCAGCGCGAGTAGCAACAGGCCCACAAGGACACCGACGGCAATGAGCACGGGGCTTGTGCCGCCGCCGACGTCTCCAGTAGGCTCAGTGTCAACACGTGCCGGGTCGACCTGACCAGCGTCGCGCATCGCCTCCTCGCGCTCCCGCTCCTCCTGTACCATCTCGTCGGCTCGTTCGCTTTCAATCTCACTCTCACGCTCTTGCTGCTCACGCACCGTGGCCGCCTCCTCGCCCAACTGCTCGCGGATGGCCTTTTGCATCTCCTCGTCTGACACCTGTTGACGCACGTCCACCTCGACGCGCTCATGCTCGGGCTGCCCGCATTGATTGTCGATGGTCACCTGGCCGATTTGAACCCGGCCGCCCGCAGTGATCTTCAACAGGTTCTGGCACAGGTTGGGACAGCCGCTGGCGCGTTTCCACTCGAGCAGCGTCGTAGGCTGATACGCGTCTGCGTTAACACACGCGGGGCTGTGACAGATAACGAGCAGACCCTCGTCGTCCTTTGGCACGTTGATGCAGCCACAGGCCGGGTGGCCGCGCATCGACGACAGGCGACAGAAGCGGCGCATAATGTCGTCGCATGGCACCGACGGCTTAATAAACGTGCCACACGTAACGCCAAACGTGCCCTTGCCCATGCAGCACTTGAGGATGTCGCTCATCGACATGGGGCCCGCAAACACCGCCTGTCGGTCGTACGACGTGTCCACGCCGGCGCGACGCACGTAGAAGGTTCGTGTCACCGGGTTGCGCATTACGGTGGCACGCAGGTGATAGTGTTTGTTGCGTGGCTTGATCTCCTGTGGCGTGACGGGCGCCGCGCTGAGAAGTTCACGGCGCACAGCATAGTACGGCCCGAGACCCCAGAGGCGCTCGGCGTCGGCCGGCGTCGTTTTCGTCCATCGACCGTCGACCAGGCGCTTTGGTGTTACAATGTCGCCCAGCACCACCCACGTGGCACGATCGGCGTCCGACGGAAACTTGGCGCGCCACACGGTACACACGTCGCGCGTGTCCTTTGTCGCGTCGTCGAGGGGCCGCCCAACGAAAAAGTCGTCGATAACCTCCTCCCAGTCTGTAACACGACGCGTGCGTGCAACACTGGCATTGTCGCTAACTGACACGACCAACTGCGCCATCGTGTCAACGGGCCGCACGTCCGTGTCCTCGTCGTGTTGAAACAGCACCTGGCCAATCTTGCCAAACCCCTTGGGCAGTGACGCAGCCGGCTGCACGCCGCACGTTGCCATCCACACGGCACGCGGCGCGTACAGGTCCTTGGCGTCGCCCATAAAGTCTACGTCCTGCCGCGTGTACCACTGGCCGCTGCTGCCGTAGAAACACCGGAACGGCTGGCGCCACGTGCGTCCGTGACCGGTCGGCGTAATGGCGGCCGACGTGCCAGCACGCTGCGCGTCGAGTGCCTGCGACGGTGCGCCGCGGACGAACAGATGTGTGTTGGTGTTTGTAGACTTGGCTTCGAGTGCCTTTGCGTCGTGCAGCCACGCGGCACGTCCGTTCCACTCGAGCGAGAAGCCGGCGCACCGAGTCGGATCCTTGGCACACTCGGCCTCTGCGATTTCAAACGCGCGCCCCGTGTCCTCGGCAGCAATGCCAATCTTACGATAGGACTTTGCGCCCGACCATCGATGCGGCGTCCAGTCGCTCGCCTCGCGAAACAGCGGGTTGCGATCGCCCGTGTAGAGTCCGCTTGTTACCGATCCGCTGAGGCGCTGTCGAAACTCGGGTTGCTCGAACGCGTCGTCGCGTGTTACGGGCGCGTCGCCCTGTGCATTTCGCGGCGGATTAAAGCCAAGCCAGCGACAGTGCGCGCTACCTCCGTCCTCAAACGGTGCACTACCGTACGGACAGCGTTGGTGCAACGCGGAGAACGATCGCAACTGTTGGTGTGTGAACGCTGGCTCGTACACCTCCCACTCGTCGGGGCGCGACGCAACGTTACCGTTCTTGCCCTCGTGTGCCACGCGGTACGCCGGCAGGGCCGTCGACCAGTACCATGGAAACAGGGGGTATTGCGTCTCGTAGCGTGTCGCGAGCAGCGTGTTCAGGTCCTTTGAGATGGCAGGCAGCGCAGTCGTCTTCTCGGCCACACCGGCGTCGTCGAGTGCGCCTACGAGGTACAATGGGGCGCGTTTGTCAAAGACGAGTGCCACGTTGCCAGCCGCGTCAACCGTGCGCACACCGAGGTCCTGATTGGACAGGAACAGGCGTTCGCCCTGCACGCGACCGGTTGCAACAACGTGCCATCCAGCCGCTTGCGCAACATACTCTTGAACAACGGGCTTCTGCTCGTATTGGCCCGTTGCTACGTTGAACACGCTTTCGCCTGGCTCACTTTTCTGGCCCTTCACCTCTGGCACCCACGACAGGATGCCCATGACGTCGTCTGTTTGAACAACCATCGTCGTGTGCGCTGCTGCTGCTGCCGCCGCCGCCGCCGCCGCGCCGTTTGGCCGACTCGTAGAGTAGTAGCCATCCAACGGCGCCGACTCGACTGCCTCGCTCGCGTCGACGCGCTTCACCCCAAACACGGACGGGTCGAGGTACAACGACACCTCTGCGTCACTTACGAGCGCGTCACGCTCGTCCGACGCCGCCGTTGTCATCGCGGCTCCTTGTACGAGAGACACAGAAAATTGTCATTGTTATAGTCCACACTGGCGACCGCACAGTAGTGGGTCGCACGCGTCAACTCCTGGTTTCATCTGCGTCGTGCTCTGCTCGTCATCACCGTCATTGACCCTGTAGTCGCCGTCGCCGTCGCCGTCGCCGTCGCCGTCGCCGTCGCCGTCGCCGTCGCCATCACCGTCCTTAGTCTCCGTCAACGTTAGTAGTACATCGACAAGCCACACGGGTCCGTTGGCACGGGCGCGTTGTAACACGTTTGTGTCCCCGCCGACGCCGCCGAGTAGGGCATGCGACAGAGGTGCGGCAATCGCAAACTTAAACGTGTAACACGTGCCCTCGGGGTTGATCGACGTGGCCCACGGCTGGTACGTGACGAGACGCGCGACGCGCTCGTCTAACGAACGTGTGCGTATCGTACGGCTCACAGTGTCAAACATGCAGAGTGCGGTTAGTAGGGGCCAGTGTTTCTCGAGGGGGTGGCCCGTGTGTGCATCAACCTCTACGTCCCACGTAGTTGCCATCGTCGCCACTGAGCAACGATGATGACGATGATGGCGTGTAGATCACAATGCGGGAGTGGTATTTTCTTTTTATCAATGCACCTGCGGCGGCGGCGGCGGCGGCGGCGACGACGACGGCGTCGTCCTCGCAGCCCACCGAACAAACCCTGCTAGCGTGATCTGCTCTGCGCCGTCCTCTGCAATTTCGTCAAACACGCGTGACAACACGTGAGCCTGTGCAATGTACGAAACAAAGTCACTGCGCGACACGACACCTCTGGGGCTGGGGCGGCCGTCGATGTTTGCAAACGTTTGCACGGCCGTCGATACCAGAAGCCACCGCTCGTCGTCGAGTATGTCTTCAAAGTAGCGCACAAAGTCACGCCGCGACACGTAGCCCCTCCCCATGCAGTCGGCCTCGTAACGAGCGCGCCGACGAGACGTTTCTACATCCACACTAAACAGGCCTTGGAGCATCGATGAAAAGTCGTCAAGTCGCATCTCGTCGTGCGCGTGTGCCACGCGGTGCACTGCCCATAGGTACGCGACGGAGCGCGCAGTCCAGTACACGAGGCTAGCACACGAGGAAGCCAGTGTCGCGCAGTAATGGGCGTGTGTGTGGGTGTGTGTGTGAGTGTTTGTGCGAGTGTTGTCCTGGTGTGTGCGGCCTGTTTTTTCTGCGTCGACAATGCAAGGACAAGCGTGCGCACGTTGTGTTATGACCGACAGTAGCAGCGGCGGTGGCGGCACCGCGTACGACTATCGGCGACCGGCGCCGTGGTGGCTGACGCCTACTGTGCCGTCGTCACCGGTGCCCATTGGACAACCCGGTATTCCTCCGACGGGTCCGTGTGGTCAGGGCGGCAGTGGCAACGAGCAATGTGTACCTACGACTCGACCCGAGCCCTACTACAGTCCGCGGTGGAAACGTGCGTTTAACGAGCGCTTCCCGCACGGCAACGCCGACGTGTTACTAGCAGAGACCATCGAGGACGCACACGCCCCGCAGATTGTTTATTGGCATCAGTTGCGACACTGGATCCGCTCACGGCCGGCGACGCGCGTAGGCTCGTCACCATGGACACCGCGATACGCCAGTGTGCCCGACGCAAACTACTATCTTCCTCGCTTCGAAACAGCGTACACGCGACGTGATCCGTATCACTTTTATCGCCAATGCGCCGAGCAACGACGCGGCTGTACCAGCCTTGATGGTGTGACATACGACGATGGCGTAGTGTATTTTTGACGACAAACGAAACGAGGCTCGGGTCACTAGGTGTCGTAGGCGATGCGACGCGCCACCAACGACATGCCACACCCCAGCGCAACGCCAGTGAGGATGAGCGTCTGCGGCGCCAACAGCACTGAGTTTACGACGGCAGAAGCAGCAGCAGCAGCAGCAGCAGAGATGGTGCGAGGAGTTATCTCTGGTGTGCGCGCCAGCGGCGACGACTGGGGACTGTCGAGTCGCGCGTTGAGTTCCTCGACATGGACGAGTACCCCACCCGCACTCGCACAGCCACCACAGCCATTGGTAAACTCAATGAGCACAGGTGCGTTCCCCGGTGCAAAGCAAAGCATGATAAAATCAACCGCAGGAGTCACCGACACGTACGCCCGCAACACGTCGAGTGTGCGCATGTTCGTGTCGTGACATAACAGCGCGGACGCCACCTCGGTGGAGCGCGAGGTACTTTGCTTCACACTGTCGAGACATACGGTCAATGACGGGACAATGTCACCTACGTCAGGAATGCGCACCGAACACAACACGACGTCTTGGGTTGTGCACTGTGGCCGACACCATCCGCTCTTCCAGCGACTGATCGCATCGTAGACAAACACGCATGCCCAGATGGTGTCGTCGGTGCTGCTGCTGTCGTCGTCGTTGTCGCCGTCATTGTCGTCGCCGTCGGCCGTGTCACCACCACCACCACCACCACCACCACCACCACCACCACCACCGGCGGCGCGCTCGGGGAATCGAGGAAAGTGCACAAACGATTGCGTTTTCGAAAGGTAACAGACGACATTGTGTACCGTCTCTACGTGAAACATCTCCACATGTTCAGCGAGGGACTGGCCAACCTTGGCCGCGTGCATCGACTCGAGCAGGACCCTGGTGTTTGACAGCGTTGCTGCAACACTGTTTGCAAACCCATTTGCGTCAATGTACGGTGAACTCGTCAGCAGCGACGCACTTTTCTGAAAGCATTTCATGCGCTTGTCTGACGAGCGAATGTACAGGGTCGATGCGCGGAGCGCCTCGGCGAGCGTCATGGTGTCCATCACCGCGCCGTCGACGCGACCAACAACGCCTCTGTGAAAATCAGTTGCACTATTGATTTATCGAAAACAGCGCGTGCACCCTCTACTCGCTTGCATTGGGGGCCTCGCTGTCTCCCTTGGGGGCCTCGCTGTCTCCCTTGGCCTTGGGTGCTTCGTCGGGCGACGACGACGACTTCAATGCCGCAACCTGCTCTTGGAGTTGGTAAATGGCACGCTCGTGAATCTTGATGACGTGGAGGAGACCGTGGGTGATGGCCTGGCTGCGCAGGCGCACACCAGTGTCGGTGACCAGGTCGGCAGGGGGGTCGTCGTTGAACAACATACGAAACACCGACTCGGAGATGTTGAACGTTTCAAGGTTGAGCATCGACTGCAGTGAGTTGTGGTAACGCTGGTGGACCTGCTCCTCGAGCGATACAAGCCAGTGCGTCTGCTCCTTGATTTCCTGGAGCGGGTCGCTGTCGTTGCGGGACTCGGTCGCGGCGGGTTCGGTGATAGTGGGCGTGGTTTCAGACATGGTGTGCGGGCGGGGAGGCGAATGCGTGTGCGTGTGAGGCGTGAGTGGGGTGTCGGTGCTGTTACCTTCAAGTATCATCTTTTTTACCCACATTTCGACGCACGACGACGCACGACGACGACGACGACGACGACGACGACGACGACGACGACGACGACGACAGCGGAGCCCCGTGTTTTTTCTCTGCGTTTCAGTAGGAGCAAGAAAACATCCCTGACGTCACGCACTTTCGAGTGTTACGCAGGCACGAAACCAAAACACACCCCGCAATCAACGGTTCGTTCGTTACACGCCATGCTCTCCTGGCTATGGACTTCGCGCACGGCGGTGACCGCCGATGCCAGTGACAACAGCACTAGCGCTGCGCGCACAAGCGGTCAGCGCACGTACGCGTGGAAGCGCGACGAGCCAGATGTGCGTGATCGCTGGTACCTCAACGAGTTGGGCGACTGTGAGTACGTGCGCCGCGTTGACCTCCGCTCACGGTGCCCGCCGGTTGTAGACCAGGGCGCCCTGGGCAGTTGCACGGCCAACGCCATTTGTGGCGCATTCGAGTACGACATGATGTGGCAAGACGTGCCGGATGCACAGGCCATGTCGCGTTTGTTTGTGTACTACAACGAACGCAACGCCGAGGGACACGTGCGCACCGACGATGGTGCCGAGATTCGCGATGGCATCAAGTCGATCGCACGCCAGGGCGTTTGCACCGAGGCGCTGTGGCCGTATGACATTGCGCGGTTTGCAGAGCGTCCCAGCGACGAGTGTTACGAACAGGCGTTGCATCATCGCGCCATCGAGTATCGACGCGTGGAGCAGACGTTGAATGACCTGCGCGCCGTGTTGCTCGAGGGCTTCCCCGTCGTGTTTGGCTTCAGCGTGTTTCCGTCGTTTGAGTCAACCAACGTGGCGCACACGGGTCGCATGCCGATGCCCGGGCCAGACGAGAAGCCCGTTGGTGGACACGCCGTCATGATCGTCGGCTACGACAATGACGAGGGGGTCTTTATCGTGCAAAACTCATGGGGCACCGCATGGGGCGACAATGGCTTTTTCTACATGCCCTTTGAGTTTGCGACAAACGCGGCGCTGTGTTCAGACTTTTGGGTGGTGCGCCTCGTGCTTGACGAGTGAGATGGTGGGTATGCGTGCCGCGTGCACGCGCGTCCACCTTTGCTTGAAAATATACATCACCACGACTGAAGACCACACCGTGCACGCACACGCAACGATGTGGACCAGTTGGTTTGCGCCAGCCGCGACTGCCGCTGGATCGCCGCCGCCGCCGCCGCCGCCCCCGCCGCCCCCCGTGTTACAACCGGTCGAGCGGTCGGTACCCCTCGAGTGGGGAAAACTTAAGCAACTCGTGCTCACGTCTAGCGCGGCTGCTGCTGCTGCTGCTACTGCCATCGGCGACAGGGGCGGCGAGGACGATGGCGTCGACACGTATTCACTGTGTGACTTTGACTCGGTGACTGGGTTGTGGGTTGACACTGGCCTGCCAGACGTGCGCGCGCATCAGGTCATCGAGTACATCGATGTTGCGATTGGATGCTGTGTGATTAACCGCATCAGTCGTGAGGTTTTGCGTCGCTTCGAAGAGGACGTCTCGTGTCAAACGAGGATCGACAGCACCACCGGCCGCACACAACACTGGGTGCCTCTGCTCTGGGCTACGCCGCCGCCGCCGCCGCCACAGTGTACATCGCGGTCACTGCTGCTCGGAGTGTCATCTTGCCAAGTTGTGATCAGTGTTCGCTTGCCATCGTTCGAAGGCGCCGACGCGCCGGTGGCCCCGTGTCTGACCGTCACCGGTGTGCGGGGCACGTACGACGCATGCAACGGTTGCGGCGAGACGACGATTACGCAATACTTTTCGTCAGAGCCCGTGAGCATGACGTGTCACACCGACGCGAGTGACGTGATGACAGTGTCTGATCCATTGGATCGCGTCCTGTGTGGCCACGAGAACCTGGATCTCACGGCGCCGTACGTGTCGTTTATGTTCTTTGCTGACACGAACGGCTACTTTGCGATACCAATGCATTGGACCAACGTTGTCACTGTGTTTTCTGGCGACTCGCCCACGACACCAACCGCATCGTCGCACCTCGTGGGCACCTGTCGTACGCGTCACGACGTTGCGTTCGGACGTCACACCAGTCCCGGTGGGTGCACCATCTTTGAGTCTGAAGACGTTGCGACCACAGGTGTAATGGACAGAGACGGCGGCGGCGGCGGCGGCGCGACCAGGGTACCAGCGTGCCATGTACATTCTCTAGACGACGACGACGATGACGACGACGACGACAACGACGACGACGACGACGACGGAGGCGACGGCAATACGTGCAACAACACCTCTGGCGGATGGTCGTTTTGGCGCACTGGCGCGCCTCGGCGCGTTGCCCTGTCAGTGCACGACTCGTCTGTGAGTAGAGTCAAGAGTGTGCGCGTGTTTGGCTTTCGAGTGCGTCGATTGCTCACTGTCAATGGATTGCTGAGTCTGGAGCCGCCGCCGCCACAAGAGACCACGGCGTCTGTAAACTAGCGGCGTCTTTGTCGGTCGTCGTCGCTGTCGACTGCACAAAAAATACATTCTACCGTTGTGAGCGAAACACGTGCGGGTTGGGTGAGTATGGGAAGACATCGGAGACGACAACAGGTACACGCCGCTGCGCCGACACCAACGCGTCGCAAGCGGCGTTCGTCATCACCCCTGTGCTCGCCTGGCCGCTGGTGTGACGACGACAGCCTGGCGAGGTGCTACGACAGGTATCACCGCGACAGACACGCGTTTGACACGGCGCGACGCGCGCTGACAGACAATGCAAACTACTCGGCGCGCTTCGACGACGAGATGGGGTGTTACACGTTTAGATACGTCGTGCTCGACGAGATGGCATGTCGTACGCTGCTGAGACGCCGATGGTCGAGGCTGCGGATGGCGTCGGCAGCGTGTGCGCGTGTTTACGAGACCCTCGAAAAATTACACCGCGGCAAGACACTCGTCGAGGCCGAATGGCGTGACGTGTTGGGTGTACAGCAGAGTGACGGCTGGCATCACTATGCCGTGCCACCGCGCGAGGTGCACGTGTTGCCAATGCGTCGCCTGCGCAGCGCGCGCTGAGTGTAACAGCACTAGGATCGACGGTTACAACTTGCATTGCCTCCTCCTCTCCTCCCGTGTTGTCATTGTCGTACGCCGACGAAGGTGTGCATAAACCCGGCAACACTCGTAAATCGTCTCAAACTCACAGGAAGACGCACATGCACACAGGCGCTCGAGTCGCCGGTGTGCAGACGCATTGTCGCGATCAACGGCAATGCTCGCCAACTCAGCGCAACACAAGCGCCACGCGACGTGTCGCCGCGCGGTGCTGTCATTGTCATACCATACCTGTCCGGACAATGGCGGCGACGGTGGTATCAACAGTGAGTCTGGATGCATCGGAAACGGGCGGCAGGGGTGCTGTGATGGCGAGGAACGATTCGAGTGTTCGCCGCGCAACCGCGACCGTCGTGCGACGCGTGTTGTCGTACTGAAGCAAACCGTTTGCCAACTGGTCCAAGTCAACGCGGCGACCGTGATAAAACGGGAACGCACTACCGTCGCCAAAGAGAGACCATGTGCGCGGCGCATCGTCGCGATGCGGCGTGCCCAAGAGTTGAAACATGGCAACGAGAGTACCATACTCGCTGCCAAGGCCGTTGGCAAACGGCCCAAGAACATTGAGACGTACCAACGCTAGCCACAGTACACCGCATGACCACGCGTCCAGTGCCGCTGCCTCTCGAAGCGTGTACGCCCGGTTCGACAACATCACCTCGGGCGGCCTGAACATCACTGTCGCAACGGCTGGGAACGACAACTCACGCACTCGCGTCATGTCGTGCGATAGGCCAAAGTCGCATAACTTTGCACGCATGCCGTCGCCGCCGCCGGCGTCGGGGAACATCAGTACGTTGTGGGGTTTCACGTCTAGGTGAACGATGGCGCGCTCGTGAAGAAAGTGAACGGCGTCCAGCACCTGTAACATTACACGCGAGCGCACACGCAGTCCGTCTGCGACGTGGCGCGAGCGATGCTCGATTGCAGATGCCAGTGTGCACTCGGCAAGTTCCATCACGAGTGTCTCGGGTGAGCCCCGAATGTCCAGAAAACGTACGACGTACCGGCGTGCCTGGGCACCCTCGTTGTCGTTGTCGTCATAGTCGTCGTCGTCGTCGGCGCGCCGCTGCTGTAGTTGTCTGATGCGCGCGCAGATGGGAACCTCGTCGGTATACATGGCCGCGTCAAACCTCTTTTCTACAATTCTTCGGCGGCCATCCCGTCGTGACGGCTCAACGCTCGCGTCGCGCGTCACCACCGACCACACTTGGCAGCCGTATCCACTCCCCAACAGATAATCCTCACCGTCGCTGCTGCCGTCGTCGTCTACGTCGTCACCGACCCGACTGTCCATTGTCGCCGCCGCCGTCGTCGTCGTCGTCGTCGTCGTCGTCGTCGTCGTCGTCGTCACAGCAACGTGTTGTGATGACATGGGTGTACAAAAAACTAGAGTGTTCACGAGGCTCCTATAAGCAACACACAATGGCGTAACAGTGTCTGGGGGAAGAAAACATGGCCAGAGTCACCCCGAGAGCCTAACGGGAGGGGGGGGGGCGTCGGCTGTTGGACACGCTATGATGTCAGACTCGTATGGGGAACGCACCGGCCAGGGGGTGGTACCAAAAGAGTCGTTTGCCTTGATATTGCATACTCGCGATATTTATAATAAATAAATATATCCGGAACGTCATTTTTATTTTACGCGCTGTATGTCTTTTAGTGACGCGGTCGCCGCCAGCGTGCATAGCAACCACCACCACCACCACCACCACCACCACCACTACTACAATGCCCCATGATGACGTGTACATGCGTATTCGTGATCTGTGGTCGCGACGCGTGATAGACTCGGCACACTCGTTGGCCTACACGCTGTGTTATATGGCAGAAACTGACGTGACGCGCGCAATCAGTGCCACCCGCAACCTGCTGCAACGGGCAGACGCGGGGGCAAGAAGCGAGTGTAGGCTGGGTCTCTTCCAGATGCTGTGCGTGTTTCAGGATCTATTTGTGCGCAGCGGTGGCGACGTCGACGACAACGCCGTGGCCCCTACATCGGCAAGCAACGCCGTGTCGCACGTCATACGTGGCATAATTCTCGAGCGTGCCGCAGAGGACACGTTCCCACGCACCCACGCGACGATGGCGATGCAGTGTGCGACAATTCGTCGCCGTGGTCTGGATCCGTACGCGATGCACGGACCCTGGCACACACCGCACGCGGTTCTCGACGTGGTACAGCGTGAAAAGATTGTACAAATCATTACAGAGGCCAACGCAGACTGGAGCGCCGTGCTGTTACGAACGTGGTCGGCCGCGCTGTTGTGCTCAGCGTACCTGATGATTAACACGCTGTACTCGGCGTGCATTACAGGGCCTCGCGCGGCGCAGTCGGTTGCGCGCTGCGTCTCGGAGACGTTGCGCGACCGACGTACACCAAGGTTGGTGCCGCACTTGCGCACAATTGTGTTTGTGTTTGGCTACTCGAACAAACACCCCGACGCGACTGCGATGGCACCACTGTGGTTGAAAGACGCAACTATTCGTGCTACCTTCGTGCGCTACAGTGGATTCTACGACATGGTTGTAGCACGCCATGGTCACAAATGTTTACTGTTACGGCAACAGCAGCAGCAGCAGCAGCAGCAGCAGCAGCAGTGTGCCTCTATGCCCGTGCCTGCGTCCCCCGTTGCCATCATGTAGTAGTCACAATGCGCTCGCCGTGGGGGAACAGTATGCGGTTAAACTCGCGCTCTTTTCGTCGCATACTACGCGACCTCTGTACGCTGCGCGTGTACAGCGATGCCCAAAACCGATGCATCGGTCCACGTCGACGCCACGCCCGTGCTAAGCGCTCGACACGCGGCGCGTGTCGGCGTGTAACGTCGTAGGAGAAATACACGCTGTCTGTTAACACGTGCGCTTCAAGCGCGGCAAAACGAGCGTCGGCGGGGTTGTGAAACACGACGCGGTGAGAGCAGTCGCTGGAGCGCACGCAGTGTTGAACAGGCCCGATCACCTCTGCCAGGGCAACGATCCGGTCACTTGTTTCACACGCGCCGTGGTGCGCCACCATATGTCGATGTCCTTCGTTGGCCAGGTTTCTCGAGAGAACGCTTGCGAGGTGCAGCAGTGTTTCTCCCGTGTCCGGTGGCATCGTGGCCTGCCCCGTATGTGTGTAGTAGCAGTGTGCTTCCAACGACGTGTATTACGTACATAAAATCAACAGTGATACAGACCGCGCGGGGGGACCGTGTTGTTTTTAGTCATCCCCCCGCTGTGACACGCGACAGTCGCCGCCCCCGCCCCCGCCGCCGCCGCCGCCGCCGCCGCCCTACGAAGATGCCAAAGCATCAAAAGGGCAAGGTACACAAACACACACAACAAGCCGAGATTGCCGTGTACGAGCGCAAACAAGAGACAACAACGACGACGACGACAACGTGGCCACCAGGCGAACGTGTAGCAACGACGATGTGTGAGGCCGATGCTGTTGAATGGGTCGTTAAGAATGGGCGCCACGAGTGCGCCTACTCGTTGGCACGTCGAACCGTGAACCCTGTCGATGCCGACTCGCGCCGAGCACGCGAGCACGTCGTGCGAACACTCGTGTGGAAGGCGGGCTCTAAAACCTGGGCAAACCGCGGAGCGCAAACAGACCTGCCTTCTGACTGGGTCGAGAACACGATGCGCAGAGGGCCCATTCACAACTCGCTCCCGCCGCGGTAACACGGCGGCGCGCGCGCGTCACTATGGATCATGCTATTTTCGACAACTTGAGTCAACAGAGGCACAGTGCGCGCGCGTGCTTGTAGTTGTCAAGGAGCAGCAGCAGCAGCAGCAGCAGCACCCCCCAGCAGTCCATGGCGACTGCTTCCTTTGACGCACGGTTGGCAGAACAGGTGGCTCGCCTCACTACGTTTGAGAGGTGGAACAATGGCATGCGCCAGTTTATCGTGATGGTGCGCACGCGCGTGTTTCCGGCCAACACACATCCCGCCGAGAATGCAGGATGTCTCAAGTTCCTCAACCTCCTCGACTCGTTTCGTAGCAGCGAGGCCTCGTTTGCACTGCCCCTGTTCGCGTACGTACAGGCAGTGACCCCCCATGCTGACCTGTTGGAAAAGGACGTGGACCGATTCATGACCTCTGCTGCGCCGCACATTGCTGGCATCAAGGACCTTGGTGTTGCGCAACACTGGCAATCCTTTTCGGTCGCGACAAGGGAGCCCATTGCGCTGTTTATACACGCATTGTACAAGGCCGGTGTACAGATTAAGCAAAGGACTGAGAATGCCAGTAAGTCGGAAACAGTGGCGGCCCCTACGACACCGGCAACGGCATCCGGGGGCCTGGCTACCTTTGAAACGATACTCGACGGGATCGACTTTGACGAGGTGCTGCCAGAGGTGCTTGCAGCCATTCGTCCCTCAGACATGCGCCTGGTCATGGGTGCGATGAAGCAGGGTGGACGAAAGCCATCCGAGGCGGACGTGAAGGGCATCATCGCGCGTGTGATGTCAACACCGGCACTGCGTGCCGTGCTGACAAAACTGAGCAAGTCAAACGACGCGTCAAACGGCGGTCTCAAGGGCATCATCAACGGCATCCCCGACGCCGACCTCGACAGGGTGATCGCCGACCTGTTCAAGAGCCCAATGTTGTCGATTGCGCTGAACGCAATGCCCGAAGTGAGCGACCAACTAGTGTCGTTGCGCGCCGCCGACCTGAAGAGGATGCTGGCAGACATTCCCGACGGCGCAGTCGACACGGTACTCGGCGCGGCCAGTACGGGCGACGTTGACACGTTTGTCGACGTTGTGGACCGCCAGGCTCGCGCTCACGGCGCCAAAAAGTAAAACTTTTTCGTTTTAGTTTATGTTTATCTATCTGCCTATCGGTGCGAGGTCGACAACGAGCGGCAGATGGTCGCTACCCGGCACCGCCAGTGCTCGCGCGTCGACGACGCGCCAGTCGTCGAGCGACCGTGCCAGCGCGTGGTCGACCGTGCGTGCCGACCACACTGTGTACGTGGGACGTTCCGTCATCACACTGACAAAGCCAGCGTCGCGCAACGTCGACAGGCCTGCCTGCGCCGCACCACTGTCACAGTCCACCCCGCGTGCCCGGTCATGTTCACGCAGCCACGCATTGTCGTCGTAGTCGTACGCGTTAAAGTCACCCACTACGAGAACGTTTCTGCGCCGTGCGCCAATGAGTTGATCGACGCGCTTCGCTTGCAACCTACGCGCCTCGCCGGTGCTGTCATGGACGTCAAAGTGCACACATGCGATCGTGAGAGGCGGCGGCGCAGCGTCTGTCGTTCTGTCGAGTGTAACAACGACCGAGCGCGCCTCTCCCTGTGTGTAACACGGCGGTGAGTACTGCTGTTGCTGCACCAGGCGACGCTGGTTGCAGAACACTGTTGTGAACATGTCGCCCTCGGTGTACGTGAACGCGCCGCTGTCAAACGAGCCACGAGTGCCACCTAGCCGCGAGTGTGTGCGAAACACGTTTGTCGCCTCCTGTAGGCACACGACGTCTGCGTCTAGTGCCACGATCCGTTGCTCGAGTCTGTCTCGACTCGCGTTGCCTTGTGCGTCGCACCACTGGTGCACGTTCCACGATACGACGCGTACAGTGCCTGTTTCTCTTGTCGGCATCGGCAGCGCCGCCGCAGCAGTTACAGAATCGCGCGCAACGTCCGACTCGTATAATGCACACAACTCCCGCCTGACGCCGGCATCACATCGCGAGGGGTCAAATCGTGTCCACGCCGACGGTGGTGCCGGTGCCTGCTGCATTGCGTGTCGTGTGTAGCATTCAACACGGATAGGGCGTGACAAAAAAAGTTTAGACTCTTTGACGTAGACTATTGCGTCAACGTCCGCCCGTCGTCGTCGCACGCACACACACACACACACACACACACACACACGACTACACTGCCGACACAATCTCCAAAACGTACAAGACATTGTTCCTGGGGTCGGTCGGTGTGCCCGGTGGCTCCTTGGGCAACGGGTGTAGCACGGGAAAGTCGCCGTTGCCGCGCACTAGCAGCACAAAGTCTAGGCGATCGAGCGAAGCGAGCGGCGGCGAGAACTGCTTGGTGTACACGGTCGGTGTGTACACTGTTGTGCCCGGCCGATACGCCGGCGTGCCCTCGAACGGCAAGTCACGGCGGAACGGCACGATGGCAAAGCCGCGGTCAAACACGGGGTTGCGCTGTTCGCGGTCGGTAGACACGGCGCCCTGGATAAGGTTTTGACCGTCGCTGTTGAGACTGTCTGAGCGAAGGACACAGTAGTGCTCGGTGGTAGACTCCACTGCTGGCACAATCGCCATGCGTAACGCAATTGAGTACACCTTCTTAAACTCACGCTGCAACCGTACCGAAAACTCATTTGCACTCGGGTACCGACACCGGTCGCGATCGCGGCTGTCGATTGTAAGTACACGCGACGGGTTGTACCCTAGCATGTTGTGCGCGTACGGCGCGTACTGCGCGCCAGACATGGTGACCGGCGTCACCGGGTTTTCGTGTAAGTCTACGCCGCCCGACATTGTGGCTACAGCGGGGGTATGCTGTGTGTGTGTGTGTGTGTGTGCGTGTGCGTTTGGTACACGGCGATGCGGCTGCAGAGAGTTGTGACGACAACAACGGTTTCAACAGCGAGCGCGACGACGCCAGTCAAGGTATGCGTGCGTGCGCCTGTTATCATCACGCGGAGAAAGTGTTGTACCAGGTGCGTACGAATGTCGCACGTTTTTATGCGCGTCACAACTCAACAGCGGCGTTGCGAGTGGTGGTGGTGGTGGGGTGGTGTTTGTGTTTGACTTTACTTTTGCAATGAGCGAAACCCCGACGTCTAGTTTGCGCAGATGGGGGCTCGATCCGTCACAGTTGCGTACACGTGCAACCCCCCCGACTTTGGGGTCACACGGCGGCGGCGGCGGCGGCGGCGGCGGCGACAGCAGCAGCAGCAGCGGGGTGCCCATTATCGTTCCCATTCTTATCCTCGTTGCCATCATCGGCGTAGGTGCGTTTGTTGCGTACAGAACCGTCGTCGACGAGAAGGAACGCGAGGCGCGGCAAAGCGCGTAGACACGCTCAGAAATCGTCTACGCCCTGTACCAGAACACTCCCCCGTGCGCGGGCGACGTGCAGATGCTAGGTATTCTTGTAGCGAGTGGCGTTGTCGCTACCATTGCGTACGCGTACTGGGAACTACGTTCCGAGGTGCGTACGCTGCGTCGTGACGTCGATCGCGGGCCGCAGGTTGTAACAGTGCAACAGGGACTGACCCCCGAACTGTTATCGCTGCTACAGCAACAGCAACAGCAGCCCCGTCCCGGCGGTGCCGTTGCCAACCACCACCTTGGTGGCTACACACACCTCGCTCACCAACACCAAGGATACGTTGAGCAGCAGCAACTCGGCGAACCAGTGTTGTTGGCACGGCTAACGGGCGGGGCTGCGACTGCGCCGCCGTCATCCTTGGCGACGGTTCAAGTAGTCGACATGGACTAGATGGCCGTGGCTGATAAATACAGAGAAACTCACCGACTTGCCTGTGCAGGCCCTTTGTTGCGTCTGGTGTGTGTGTGTGTGTGTGTGTGCGTGTGTGTGTGCGTGATGTTCGAGGGATGGAGTGTGCCTATGGATGTTTCGACTGTGCGACTAGAGTTTTCAAACAACGTGCGCGTGTACCCACGCACGTGCCTGTCACGCACACAGACATCCAACTTGGTACAGCAAGAGATACTACACGGCGAGACCGCCGGGATCATGGTGATGTTTGCCCCTCGTAGTGGGATTTGCACATATGGATCGAGTTCCCTACCGTTTGACTACTTTTGTGACTTTGAGAACGCTGATGCAATCATCTGGTCTGAACATGGACGCCTGGTGCGAGCACCGTCGTCGTTCACCGCCGATCGCCCTCTCCTGCGTTGTGCCACAGACGAATCCCTATTCATGTTATCCAAGAAACCAGAGATGCCAATCGCAATGCAATGTGGCAGACTGAGAGGGACGATTCGCGACAACATTTCGCTGCATCAGATGATCACGCTGGACAAGCGCGATGACATTGTTGCGTGCGTGCACGCACGGGACCCCCAGTGGCTGTTGTGTCTGGCTAGGATATTCCTATGTAGCAACGCGCGGTGGCAACAACAGCACCAGCACCAACAACAACGTTGGGTGTATGACTTTTGTTCAAACACGAGCGCAGTGGTGGTGCTGTTACAACGCGCGCACGCCAATGTTATACACGCTAGAGGTCAACGACAGCGGCGGCACTCGACGCGGCAGAACACGCTGGGGTGGCGGATATTTCACACGGCGACGCTGGAGCGTATTGCCGCAACGTCAATGGATTCATCGTTTCCTGTCACCGACTCGTCGCGTTGGCACCTGTGTGAAAGTGTTGCCGACTGTGAGAGACAACTAGGACGAGTGTGATCGCAAAAATCTCATGGCCATTATCTAGTTGCGTAACACCGTTCGTGGGCACCTCGACGATGAGCGGCGGCGGTGCCGACCCAAGTCTTTGGCGCCACTGGTGGACGAATCGCGACAACACGGGACTTGTGCCACGCGTTGGCACGGCGACGAACGGCGTGTCGGTGCGCACCAGCGGCGCCTGTGGCTACGACGAACGACGCCTGTGCTCTGACTGGTACGGCTACCCGGACCACTTGTACCAGGGCTTTGACGAGAATGCACGTGTGCGTGCGATTGCAGGCGAACGAGGTAACCCGATTGGCACTCGGTACGGGCACGTGTTGGAGGACGTCGGGCGGCCCTTGCGCGGCCTCTGGTGGCCACAGCCACGTGCCCAGCGCTTTGTTGGCCAACAGCCGCAGTGGAGCGGACACGCGTACGGACCGTGGCCACGCTGGCAGCGTCCGGCGCTGTACTCGGAGATTCACCCATTTTCGCTGTATCACAACAAGGATCAACACGCGCTGCCTGGATACGTAGAACCAGTGCCACGGCGATACAACATGTAGTAGTAGTAGTAGTAGTAGTAGTAGTAGTAGTAATACAGGTTGTGGCGGTCGATAATTTTCTACTCATCCGATCAGGGACGCACACGCACGCACGCGCACACGCACGCGCGCACACACACACGCACGCACACGCGCACCCCCGCACACGTACACACGCACACGTAGCAAAGATGCCGATGGACAAGAAAACGGTAGGGCGAAAGATAAGGAAGGTGGCGGCGTCGACGCCTCCCCCTCCGACAAAGACCGCGACGAAGAAGGCGACAGCGTCGCGGAAGAAGGCTGCCTCGGGTGGCAGGAAGGCTGCGAAAACCCCAGCAAAGCGAGCGACAAAGACGGCATCTGCGCCCGCCGTACCGCGAGGGTGCGTCGAGCAGTTTGATCGAAAGTACCAGAACCGCCCGTCTCCTGCGTTTCCGGCCAACGAGTGCCCGGGACGTGTGATGACGCGCAACGGTGTGAAATGGGAGTCGAAGCCGGTGGCAAGCGGCAAGTATCACCGATGGGTAAAGGTTGCTGCCACGCCGTCGACTGCCAAGGCGGCGCCGAGCCGCAAACGAGCAGACGCGTCGTCGACTCGAACCTACCAGGTCCCAGCGCTGCCTGCGCGAGACTATTTTATTCCACAACACCAGGCGCCGCCCAATTACTGGCTGCCACCGTTGCCCCCGAAGCGCGCACCGCCCTTGCCTCCAAAGCCCTTGCCGCCCTTACCCCCCAAGCGCGGACCGCCCTTGCCCCCTAAGCGCGGACCGCCCTTGCCCCCAAAGCATGCCTTGCCGTCACCGCTTATGCCCGAACGCTGGGCGCCTCCGTTGCCACCCAAGCCCACCCCGGTACTTCCGCCGCCACTGATGCCCGAACGCGTGCCCCCGCCGTTGCCACCCAAGCGCGTCCAAAACTATGATGCTGGCATGCAGGACATGGACGACATCTTGGCTGACCTGCTTCAGTATCAGCCGCGAAAGAGAAAGAGGGAATAGAAAGCGCGTCGGGTGGCCCGTGGAAAACTTTCTGTGCTGACACGTAGTGCAACGCGACGTGCTGTAAACGACGCACTCTCACACCACCCCCAATGCCTCCTCGAAAGTCTGCAAAGAAGACGGCGAAGAAGACGGCGACGACGGCCAGCGCGTGTCATGCCCCTCGAGTGCGTGTCAGGGGTCACATTGCGACTGCCACGTGCGACCACCCGATGCTGTACAATGCACACACCAATTGCTGCGGCAACGTGTCAACCCCCTCCAAGGGCGCACGCCAGTGTAGCACCGGTGTTGCGCCGCATATCGTTGCGCGACCTTCGTCGGCAGCCTTCCGCTGTCCCCCTTCGTACTCGTTTGATGGCGGCTGCTGTTCCAAGACTGGCGCCGCCGCCGCCCCCGCCGCCCCCGCCGTCATCGCTGTGGCCCCAAAGAAGGCGCCGACTACGAGAAAGACCAAGAAGACCACTGCCACCGGCGAGCCCAAGCCCAAGCGTGCCATGACCGGCTACACCCTGTTCTACAAGGAGCACTTTGCGGGCGAGCGTCGCGGAGACGAGGCCGTCAAGGAGGTGGCAATGCGCCTTGGCCCCAAGTGGAAGGCGCTGTCAGAGGCCGCACGTCAAGAGTACAAGAACCGCGCGACCGGTGGTGCCGGGGCCGCGGTGCAGCGCAAGGTTGCAGCCAAGAAGACGTCGGCGCCACGAAAGAAGAAGGCAACGGCGGCAAAGCGACGTGCCTAGGCAACACACACACACCCATACACACTCACATAAACGTGGTACGCGATCTTACTGTTTACCAATCACCGCACCGGCGCGGCTGCTGCTGTTACACACCCTCGCGCTCTGTCTCGTCGTCGATCATCGGCGGCGGCGGCGGCGGCGAGGGCGGGGAACAGGCCCATGTTTGACGTTGCAGGTCCTCTCGAAACTTTGGGTTTGGATTGGCCACGGGGCGTGCAGCCTGGATGCGCTCGATTGCGTCCCTGGCACTTATCCTGTGGTGACACATGAGATACGCGGCGGCAACAGTCACACTTCGCGACGCGCCCTTCATGCAATGAATAAGCACCTTGCCTCCTTCGTGCTTGATTGCTTGATCGATGAAGCACACTGCCGGATACAGGCATTGCGAAATGTCCTCGCTCACACAGTCGCGCAGGCCCGCGTAGTGGTACTTAAACTCTGCGGGGTACGGAAACGGCATGCCAAGTACCGTGCACACGACGTGTGTGATGCCGCGCTCGCGCAGAGCCTCGAGGTTATGCGCAGCGGCAACGTCACCGACGTACAGACCGGGCTCAATCTCGTCAATGGAACTGGGCCAGTACGAACCCGCGTACCGGCCAATCTGCGTGCCAGCATAGTACTCGAACAGGCCGCGCACAGCACCATAGGCATACGACAGGGCCGGGGAGTTGAATTGGTCCACGCCGGCGCTGTACAGGGTTTGCGGAGTGGCCACGGTCGGTGCAGCCACCGCAGCCGCAGGCGTTGTCTCGGTAGCAGTCTCGGTGCTGTTCGTCATCGCAGGGCGCGCTGTTACACGGCAGGGGTGGTCTCTACTTGTGTTGCAGAATAAATTGTGGCGAACAGACACCCCCAGTGCTGTTTTGTTTGCCAGCAACTATGGCGGCGGCGGCGTGGCAGATAAGCGCGCTAAACACCCGTCGAGAGATGCGACGGCGTCGCGCGCTTGCTTTTCGATCCACTCGGTCGAAAGGAGTGGGCGATTAGAGTGAATAACACGCAGGCCCATGTGCGCTAGGATGTGATAGCACACGTGTACCCACACCAATTGACGCGTACACCGCTCGTCTAGCGTAAACGAGCGCATTTTGCATTGCCGCGCCGCTCCGAGGTGCATTAAGAATTGCCATGGCGAGCGACAGCGTGACAGCATATGCCGGTCGTACGTCCGACCACCCAGCCTGACAGTGTACATACCGCCGCCGCCGCCGCCGCCGCCGCCGCCATCGTCGTCGTGCGGCGTGTCGCGACGACATTGGTCACACCTCGACGACGACGACGACGACGACGTGCCGCCCCGGGGTGTAACAGGCTGTCGTGTCAAGAGCGTAGACTCGCACATACGACGCACTACATCCGTGTCGGCAACGGACGTGTCGGCGGCGGCGGCGGCGGCGGCGTCACCGACCGTAGCATTTGAGAACCGGTCATACGCCGTGGAAAACTCCCCGTGCACACGTGTTACGACTGCTTGAAACGCTTCGGCATCATCATCACACCAATCGTCTGGCGAGGCACGCAACTCTACGACAAGCGCAAGAGTGCGCAGTAGTTGCGTAACACAATCGATCAGAGGGGCGTTTCGCTGTTGCATACTAAAACGAGCAGGCATCGTGATGCTACGCCGTTGACTGCGGCAGTCGCCGCCACCGCCGCCGTCGTCGTCGTCGTCGTCGTCGCCGCCGTCGTCGTCTCCATCGCTGTCGCTGACGATAAATCCATCGTCGTCGTCATCTTCGTCGTCCTCGTCGTCGTCGTCGTCGTCGTCCTCGTCTTCTCTGTCACACAGATCACCAAAGTCGTCGTCGTCGTCGTCGTCGTCTGCTGCGTCGTCTATAAATGCGCGGTGCAGACGTCGCGATTTCGTCGTAGAGTGCGCAGCGTGCTTGGATCGTTTCGATGCTGGGTGCCCTGTTACAATGGAGCGTGGAGCACCGCCATTCACACCCTTTGTGATTCTGCCCGCCCCGCCCTGTTGTGGCGTAACAGCGGGGCGCGGGGGTCTCGGAGAGGGCAGCGTGGGAGGTGTTGTTGCGGGATGCGGCGGGCTTGGTGTAGTCGACGGCGTAGGGGCAAGTGGCCTTGGAGGCGGTAGTGCCGTCGACGCCGCGGGGGCTGGCACGCCTGATGTGCGGGGTAGTTGTGGGGGAGGAATCGGTACAGGCAGTGCCACGTGTTCCCCGCGTGGGGTCGGGGCGTTGTTGTTTACAGGCGTGTGCTTCTTTTCAAACATGGCTCTAATGCTGTGCGACATGGCGCCGCACGTGGTTTGTACGCGCAACACAGGCAGCCCCCACAAACACGCCACACAACACGTTAAACACGGGGGTCCGTTTCTGTTGATAAATCATTTTGTAAAATATCTATGTCCATGATAGCGTCACGGCACAACTCGTCGGCCTCTGCCTCTGCATCGCATCACGAGCAACGCTCAGATGGAGGCCCCTCGTCAGCGACGGACGACTCGTCAACGCCCAGTGCGCCGACGCCGTGTCAAGGCGCCATCAAGAGCCCCGGCGCCTGACGTGCCAGGGCTCCCGATGTTGGTGGCGTCTCCTCGGCGCGGCGGCGGCGGCGGCGGCGGCGGCGGCGGCGATGACAGTTCAGACTCTCCTCGACACCTAGCACCGCCACCATCACCCCCCGGACAACCAACACTCGACGCGCAGTACTACAACGCCGCCGCCGAGTGTATCGACCATGTTGATCGCGCAATGTTGGCAGAGCGCGCTGGACGTACGTACACGGTGCCCGCGCGGTGCCAGTCGTTTATGGCGCGCGAAGACGACGCCGATGGCGGCGTGGGTGCGTTGCGAGTACAGCCAGCCGCGTCAGTGTGTGGCGCGGCGCGGTGCGATCGCCGCTTCCCGTTTACCACCGACATGCTGCGTGCCGCTACACGGCGTCAGATTGCGTCGGTAGGCGCAGTCGACAAGCAACGCGCTGTAGACGCTGCGTCGGCCAACGCACCAGGAGGGCGAGTGAAGACACAGCCAAGAACGCGCAAGGAACTTTGTCAGTTTCTGCAGGTCTCGTCGGGTGCCTTTGACGCCGAGGCGCTGACCGAGTATCTCTCTGACGACCTGGGCATCCCGCGCAACTGCGTCGTGCGCATCGAGGCGTGCAAGAACGTCAATCTCTCCGTCGCCGTGACACGCGGCCTGGTGACGGTGGAGCAACTCTTAGAGATGTACGTCGTCGTGTCCGACAACGATGCCATCTCGACAACCGACGATGCCCGTGCCATTCTACTCGGCGGCGGCGGCGGCGGTAACAGGTCTCCCGCGGAACGAGCCCTCGAGGACACGCAGGTCGTCGCTGCGTTGCAACGAGTGATTCACCGAAGTGCCCAGGTCGACCAGGCCGCGTTGAAGCGAAATCCCGACATGAAAATGCCACTGGGGCATCGTCTCTGTTTACTCATCGTCGACCGACTCGAACGGGAACGGTGGCGTAACATTGAGTTGCCGTGGACAGCGCCGCTGGACGAGTGGGAAGCGGCCGTGCGCGAACGGCTACAAGACGCGTTCCCAGGCTGGTCGAGCGCCGATCTCAAGGACGCGGGGTGTCGTGTGGCGGCGCCGAGTGCCGCTGCCGGCGACAACAAGGGCGGCGGCGGCGGCGGCGGCACAAAGGCAGCCCAGCCCACGCGTCGTCGCCGCAACCCGTACCAGGTGATGGTGTCCCGCTACCTGACGCCGTCGTCCATGTCGACTCTCGACGACGGGCCTCGCGGCTTGCTGATGTGGTGGTCGGTTGGTACCGGCAAGACGTGTGCACTGTTGTCGATTGGCCAGGAGTTTGCGCGCGCAGGGTGGCGAGTGATGTGGGTGGCACACCCGCGCAACATCAACGTCTACAAGCAGGACGCATGGTGCTTCCGCGACGACGGCGTCGATCGGCCACTCGCCGAGGGTCGCGACATCTTCAAGTTGACGCTATGGCAGTTTGCAAACCTACTGTCAAACCACGCGTCGCAGGAACTGGCGCGACGCCTGTTCAACACGCCCGATCGCCGCGCGCACTCAAACGATCCTCTGTGGCGCACCATTGTGTTGTTCGACGAGGCACACAAGGTGTTTGAGCATCTCGAGTTTAAGGAAGTCGGACCAAACGTGCCACGCGCCGACGTCGGCGGCTACCCGCTGCTACTGTCACAGGCGTTTCGGCGCTCGTACGCCAGGTCGGGTGTGGAAGACGGCGTTCGTGTGGTACTTGCCACAGCAACGCCAACCGACCCGTGCGACCCGATGCGCCTGTCAAGGATGCTCAACCTGCTGTACACGACCGATCGCTTCCCCACAACCGAGGCTGCGTTTCGTAAGCGCTACGACATGAGTGGCGACGACATGAGCCCGAGCGGCGAGGGCATCGTGCGCTTCCAAGAGGACGCACGCGGTGCCATCTCGTACCTGCACTTTAAGGGCCCCGACTTCTTTGCGCCAATGACCGTCGAAAACATTGACGTACCCCTCGACCACGAGGCAGCACACACCTACTGCGCCAACGACGACGAGTTTCGCCAAAGGTTTACCGACACGATGCAGCCCAAGGTGGCACGGGCCAAGGCAGGCGCTGCTAAAACAGGCGGCGGCGGCGGCGGTGGCGGCGGTGCCCGCGGTGGGGGCGGCGGCGCGTGTTCGGGTCGCCGCAAGGATGCATGCACACCGCCCGCGTGTGAGTGGGACAAGCGGTGTCGCAAGGCAACGGGAGCGAGTGCGTCTATGGGAACAAGAAAGGCAAAGGGGGGCTGTTCAGGCTTGAAGCGCATCGATTGCGATGCCCGCGACCCGTGTGCGTGGACAGTGGGTCGCGGGTGTAGCAAGGCAAGCGCGGCTGTTGCTGGAGATGCCGATGACGACATGCCGCTGGCTGGAGGCAAGGCAAAGGTCCCTGTCAAGGCAAAGGCCAAAGCCAAAGCCAAAGCCAAAGCCACAGCCAAAGCCAAGGCAAAGGCAAAGGCCAAAGCCAAGGCAAAGGCCAAAGCGGCACCGGGGGATGATGGTGATGGTGATGGTGACGGTGACGGTGACGGTGACGGTGACGGCGACGGTGGTGGTGGTGGCGGCGACGTGCGCCCGATGGAGGTAGAGCCAGAGGAGTGGACCTTTGACGCAATGACGCCCACGGGTCGCACACTTTCACAGTCGCGTAGTATCGTCGTCAAGCATGGCGGGAAACGCACTCCTGGCTACATTGCTCGATGCGTGCAACGCGCTACAATGGTGGACGCAAAGGCGCACGGCTTTCTAACACAGGCAAAGCGGACCGAGGTGGCAAAGCGAATCGTGCGAGACAAGCCTACCACCTCTATCATGTGGCGCGTCGTTCAGAATATCCATGCGCTCGACGAGGCGGACAGGGCTGCACACGACGGGCGCACGTTTAAGCACGTTGTGTTCTCTGATCTCGACAAGGGCTGGGGCGCACCGTTGCAAAAGGAGGTGCTGGTGCAAGACGGCTTTGGGGCCGTGTGTTACAATGCAAAGTTTGAGCGACGCGGCGGCGGCAAGGGTGGCGACGACGACAACACGGGTGTGCCGACGGCGCACATCACGTTCCAAAGTGAGCACAAGCCCGACACAAAGCGTGGACGCAGCGACAGTGACCGCGTTGTGTTGTTACGACAGATCACCCCGTCGACGAGTGGATCGTGCAGTGGCGGTGGTGTCGATGACCCAAACCGCAAGGGCGAGATTGTCAAGGCGCTATTCGACGCTGTCAACTCACGCACGAGCAACCTACACGGCGAGATGGCGCGCATCATCCTACTCGAGCGCCTCAAGGAGGGCGTCAGTCTGTTTGACGTTCCGTACCTGCATGTTACAGAGGTTCCGGTGTCGGAGACGGATCGCGAGCAGTTGATCGGTCGCGTGCGGCGCTTCTGCGGCCAAGCAGGCCTGCCTCGCACTGCCGAGGGTGGCTTCCGCCCCGTGACCGTGTTCTTCTACCACGCCCGTGTCCCGTACACCTTTGTGTACAATGGTAACGACGTTGAACTTCAACAGTTTGTCGAGGACGCACTGCGCGAGCAGTGCAACGTGCGGTTGTACGACACGATCGTGCGCATGTCGCGTCTTGCCGCTGTCGACCGCGACGCCTTTGTTGCGTACAATGGATGCGTCTCGCCGACGCAGAAACTGTGGGACATGAGCGCCGAAAAGACGGTGCCCGACGAGGTTGCGCGGCTGCACCCCACCTGTTACACGGGTGAGCCTATGCGCGTCGACGAGCGTCCGAAACGGGGCGCCCCCAGTGTACAAACGGCCAGATTCGTTGTTAATCTGACGTCGAACCTCGTTGACGTTAGCATGCTACGCGCAGCGTACACCACGGGCAGTGAGATAGCGAGGGACATGAGCGTCGTTCACATTATCGTGCCCCCGCAACTCATGGCGCTCGTTACCGACACGCGTGGCGCGGTCATGCCCTCTGTCACGGTGAACATTGCGCGCATTCGTGGGGGCTGCATGAAGCAACGGTGCTGTGGCAACGAAAGCGATGCGTTTGAACGCGCGCGTTCGCTGCTCACCAGCGGCTCTGGTTACGGCGCTATGGTCAAGTCGTCGTTCTTTGACGCGGACACGATGGCCGCTCTTTCCGACGACCGTATCCGCCATCAGTTTGCGTCGTTGCACACGTGGCGCGCACCGCCAGAGCGACGCTGTGCTACGATGGTCGAAACGATCCACGAGAATGTACAGTCTGGCCGGAGCAAGGCAACCGAGGCGGGCCGCCACGTGTCGGGCCCCCTCCTCATGTACGGAGGCCAACTGATGCCGCGCCGCGTGCTCGACGCGCCCTACGACACGCACCCGTTGCCACACGGCATGGACTTTGACGGCGACGGCGACGGCCGCAGTGACCGCTCGTTCTTTGGCGTGGCCGACGGGGGAGACGTGTTTCTCGGCACGGTGACGACACAGGGTGCGCACGGCGTGTCGTTGTACGAGATGCAGCAACTATTGCGACTTGTACCCGGTGCGCAAAGCATTGTTAACCTGGGCAACGACGTTGACAGCCGCCCCGTATTGGTGTTTAAACTCGCCGGGGACGACACGACCGTCGTAGAGGTGTACGGACACAGCGAAACACCTGTAGACGCTACGTGGAGGAACGAGGACGTTGTTTATCTTACGGTGACGGCCGATCCAGGGGACTTATGAGGCGGGCGTTTTCCGTTTTCGTCTTGACGTACGTTTCACGCACACGCGTTCGGTGCCCCCTGACGGCACGGTGCAGATAAACTCTCGCTTCCGCTTTCCATCTTCCGACTTTTCGCACCAACCAGGGCCACACGGCTCGCCCTCGCGTGCCATGGGTTTCTTAAACTCCTTGCGCCGCGAGTCGTCGGGACGTTGGCAGCGTAGTGTGGTCCGAGAGCAAACACGCCTGTTGCCGTCATCGTCATTGGCACAGCGGCCGGGTACACACCTTTCACTAAGCGGGGGAATCGTCGCCGGGGGGAGTTTGTCGTCTGCTGCGTCACTTGCGGCCCTACGTCGCCTTGTCCGTGCCGTTGTTGCGGTAACAGTGGGGGGAGGGGGTGCTGTTTTCGGGGGTTCTTCTGCTGCTGCTGCTGCTGCTGCTGCTGATGTTGTTTGGGGTGGCGCTGCTGAGGTGAGCGGCGCTGCTGTTATTGGCGTGGGCGCCTGTTTCTGTTTTTCCCGAATGCGCGTGTTATGTGGACGTGGGGTCTCTTTCCAGAACTTTGCCTGTAACACCTGCTCATTCAACTGATCCGAAACAGAAGGCGCATGTGATACAGGGCGCATTCGTTTCAGCCGAGCAGCAGTGTCAAGACTGCCAGTGCTAGTCGAGGACGACTGGTCGTCATCCGGAGTGGTACGTTTCTGACTCCGAGGCATGTCTACACCTGGCTCTGACGTCGATACTGCCATGATAGCACCGTGCGCGCGTGTGTGTACGTGTGTGTGTGTGTGTGTGTTGTGAGGGGTAGATGAAATTTTACTGCAGTAACTGTACTACCCGCGGCGATGTGCGATCGAGGCTAAAACATTGCACAACAGTTCTGCACACGCGAGGCCCATGCCCACGTGGAGACCGAAACGGAACGGACTCGTCATAGCGAGCACACCGTTGTCTGGGCAGTGGCGTTTTGCAGGTCGCTGATGACAATTGTAGGTGTCGCCATCGCTGTCGTCGTCGTCGTCGTCGTCGTCGTAAACATCCACGCCCTCCGCGCTGCTGTCACCCTCGCCGCCACACTCACCACTGTCACCACTGTTGTCACTGTCGCCCTCTTTGCTACTATCGTCGGCGCTGCTGTCGTCGCAAACCGAGTCGCTGTCTTCATCGCTCTCGTCGTCGTCGTAATCATCACCGTAAGATACCGTGTCATCCTCATCACTGCTGTTGCCGTGCCCGTCGCATCGAGGGGTCACTGTCTGATTGACAGCGGCATGCCCATTGGCCCGTGCCTTTCTCAAGATGTCGTCGCTGAGCGCGAGCAATTCGTCTTGCACCTCACTGTAAACACCCAGGCGTGACAGAGACCCCCTGAGAATTGTGATAGCAGAAATCGCACAACTAAAGTCTTGTTCCGCGTCTGGGCACTCGTACGGCGTGTGTGTACCGCGCGATGGCGACGCGACGGCGGCGACGGCATCGACCATGTCGGGGACAGACTCGTCGAGTGTGGTGGGTGGTGGCGTTGGAGGTGACGTGGTCACCGGCAAAGGTGGTGATGGGGATGACCGTATGTGGTAGTCGCTGACAACATCCAGGTCACACGGAACACCCCCACATTTGCGCTTGTAGTCGTCGCTCCCCTGCATCGCGCGCGCCCACTGGTGTGCTGCTGCTGCTGCTGCTGCTGCTGCTACTGCTACTGCTACTGCTGTTGCAACGTTCGTCGGTCGCACAGACGTGCTCTGTTAGGCGCCCGAGAAAATTGCATATCGTTTACGTACGCAGCGACGGCGGACGTGGTTCAGCGTCGCAACGCTCCAGCACACTCGACACGGCTCTAGACGACACTGCTGTGTTCCAAGTTTTCGACAATGCACGAATCTGAGCGAGTAACTCGACAATGTCGTCCCCACCGTGTATCACCGCTTCGCACATGTGTCGCACAACACTGGGAGAGTGCAGTGTCATTTCGCCGACTCGCCGATGAAGTTGTTCAACGCGTTGCATCAACTCGAGTAGTCTTGACGCAGACTCATCCGCCAAACACAGAGGGGGTGTGATCACTGTCATGCTCGGGTCCATCGTGTTGTTGTTGTCGTCGTCGTCGTCGTCGTCGTCGGTGCTGACACTGTCTGCGACAGTGGGGGGCGTTACAGTGTCGTCAGTGTCGTAGTTATCTCGGCGACTTGGTGAGGTGGGTTTGTATGCATAGTTTGACAAACGACTGCGTTTGTTTGTGGACGCAGTAGTAGTTGTCGTTGTTAGTACCCCACTTGACCTGTCGTGTTCCAAACGTGCCTGCGACAACGGGTCGTTTCTTTCTGCTGTACGAGTGCGTTTCTTGGCTGCTGGCGTCGTGTTTGCCAGGTCGATCACTTGAGACGCGGGGTTGTCGTGTGTCTGCGCAAAGTGCACCACAGCGTCCCACAGGTCGTACACGTCGTCGAGTGCAGTGTGTTTCTGCTTGTGGTCATTCTTGAACGACGCAATGATAGTTTGTAGTTTGTAATTGGGCAGGTGCGGTGCACGTTGGCGAAAGAACGGCTGTGTGTCGTAAAACTTCCAGTTTTGCGGTAGGCGAAACTCATTGTCGTTCAACGCACGCGCCATGCTCCTCTCCAAGCGACTGCGATCGAATACAACATTGTGTGCAAGAAACACAATGTCGGCAACGTAAACGTCGTCTCCGGCGGCGGCGGCGGCGGCAGCAGCGGCTGTGTGCGTGTATCGTGTGCACCAGTCGTGAAAACGCACGTACACCTTGTCAATAGCGGGAAACTGCTTGAGAAACTCGTCTGTGTACCCCGTTACGCGCGCGGCACCCGGCTGCATCCTCTGGCTAGGGCGTACGTGTTCGCTGAAACTCTCGCATGTTGCCGGTCGATACGCGCCAATCTCGACGACGTCTGAATCGCCAAAGCCAGTCGTTTCCGTGTCGAAAATGATCACATTCTGAGGTACAGGGGGGTGTACGGTGTTGCCGTGTCCGTGGCGTCCGTGGCGTCTGTCATCCTCGTCGTCGTCGCCGCCGCCGCCGCCGCCGCCGCCGCCACCACCGCCGCCGTCGCTGCCGTCGCCTGGTGCCATGGATCACACACGCTTCACCGTGTCGTGATAAATGCGTCGCGATCATGCATCTTATTTATGCGCTGGTGTTTCCGCGATTTTCATCGGTCGGTGATTTTCACTCTTTGACGCGGCGTCTGTTATTGGCCCGGGATCGCCGCGTCGATTACTACCGACACGGCCACCGCGAGGCCTGTAACAAACACTGCGTAGAACCACGGGCCGCAGTTTTTCAGTTGTGGCGTGTTGCTAAACCACTCGCTGATCGCCGCGTTCCACGCAAGTGCCGCTACTAGCATCACAGCATTGATAATCAGCAACTTTGTTTGAATCCCAAAGCGCTGCACAATCTGCGGCGGGGCAGCACTCATTTCACCCACAGCCGTCGTCGCTGTCGCCGTCGTTCCTTGTGCAGAGGTGCTCCTGACGTGTTCCCGACAAAAAAACAGGTCATGATCGAAAACTCGGAACGTAAATGCGATGGGTATAGCGCAAAACGAAAACGACAGGCGGACGCGGGCGACGACGACGACAACAACGACCAGGACGTGTACGTCGAGACAGAGATTGATCACGACGAGTCACACGAGGCAATGGTGCGTGCGTACGTAGAGTACAGGAACGTGTTGTGCGACGACGACGACCACGACGACGTTGACGCTGACGATGTTATTTGTGGCAGCGACAGCGTCGAGTTGGGAATGTATAATCGGCGCGTCTACGAGGAGTTTGTGCGCAAGTACCAACGTAAGGTTGCCGCAGGCACGTGGGTGGTCGTGTACGGGGGACGGTGTCGTACGTACGAGCATGCAGTTGGTGCTGTGGGGCACACCGTGTTCCTACGTCGAGTAGGTACGGTGTTTTTACTGACTCGCATGGGCGACCGTGTCGTTGCCGACGACGAGACGGGAAATCTACGACGGCCGATGCGACAGCGTCTGTCGGGTGTTTATCCACCATTTGTTGTGGTGTCGTCGTCGTCGTCGTCGTCGTCGCCACACGCGTCACGTGGACAGGATAAGACATACACGGCGCAACACGGCCGGCGGCAAGCGAGCGGTGCGACTTAGAAGCCACAGGGGCGTAGCGTTGGCCGCGCCGTTGAACCAAGGCCACCGTATTCGTGCATGCCAAAACACTTGCATGTACTTGGTGTACAACGTACGCGTGGTAGCCGTGGCGCCAAGATGTTTGCTCATTTGCCACTGTTCGCGTCGTCCGAGTCGAACTGCGTGCGTGGCCGCTGTTACATGACTGATCTGCGCATGTGTTCCTTCGCCGCGTTGCATCCACAGTGCGGCGCGCGCACAACGCGCCTTGTCCAACGCATTGACGTACGCATGAAACGTAGCAAGGCCCGTGGACGCACCAAACGCATCGTGCACGCGATGCGACTGTCGAGCGTCGGCCAGCACACAAACTACAATGTCGGTGGCGCGCTCCAGCACCGCGGGAGGCGTGGCTGCTGCGAGGTCTGCTGCGGGCACAACAATCGCCCAGTCGAAACACAACACGTCCGACGCGTCAAACACCGGGCGGGTCTCGCTGTCCACGTGCCAAAGATCACACGCGTCTCGGTGATCGACGATGAACAACGTGCGCTGCTCGCCGACAGCACCCTGTTGTGCAATCGACGTGTTTCTACGCGCGACGCGTTGCAACAGGTCTCGGTCGGGCATCTTGTCGTACACGAAACACGCTGGGACATGGCGCTTCCACTCGATAAACTGCTCGCCGTCCGACACGAAAGCAAGAGCAGCGTTGCACCGGTACCACTGCTCCTCCACGAGTGCGCGAAGCGTTTCTGCACACAACCGCGACGCTCGCTTGCCCCGCTCGTCGATCACAAGCAGCAACATGGCTCCCGCTCGTCCCTCATGACGTTTGCGCGATAAAAGTCAACATTTGCACGACGCGTTTCACATCAGCGCCATTCTTTCCCATCGTCACAGTGACACCTCGCACGAGACGACATCTCGTCGACACCTCATCAACACTCAACCCACTATGTTTCCCGGCGGCGGACGCGGGCGTGGCAAGGCTGCAGGCGGCGTTGGCGGCCGCGGAGGCATGGCGTCGATCCAACGTGCCATGGCCACTTCGATGGCGACGGGTAGAGCGCTGCAGCAGCAACAGCAGCAATGCACATCGGGACAACCGACTGTTGCGCCGTCGTCGTCGTCGTCGTCGTCGTCGTCGTCGTCAGAGGCTGCAACACAGGCGCTAAAGTTCTTTGCGTCGCGTGACTTTATCAACCTGATCGTGTGTGCGTGTCGGATGCATTACGACGAGTTGCGCGTCGCTGCCAGTGCCGCGTTCGGGGGCCACAGCGCGGGCGGGGCTGTGTGTGTGTATCAAACGGTGGGCCAAGACAAGGTGTCGTGGACGGTGCATCTGGTGCCGCATGACCGCATCAAGGCACTGGCGTCTCATCCTGACGCGACAACAGTGGCCGACGACAAGAGCAAGAACACCATCGTGCAACACGTGGCAACCCTGTCGGGGGTTGACGCTGGCAGCGACAGTGTCGTGTCGCTGTTGGTTGCCTGTGGCGGCTCGACGATAACCGACTCTTTGACAAAGCAGAGCGTGGTGGTCGCAGTCGACAGCGCCCTGACGGCGCAACAACGCGGGGCAATGACGCAAAACGAGATCTCGATGGTCGCGATGACGTGGAACGACGGCATTGCCGTCGCATTGCGAAACGCCATGGCGGCACGCACCACCGCGTGATGTTTTGTTTTTTGTTTTTAAAACCTATCAAGTAGCATCGTCGTGCTGCCGCACCCGTCCGGTCACGTACCGACCGACCGACCGACCGAGATGGCCACGCGCCGTGTGCTGATGCAATGTCGTGTGCGTCGCTCGCTCGACGACACGGACGCAGAGGCACCGCTGTGTCGTCGCCTCCTGCCGGGACACATGTTAATGTCGTCTGACGTTGAGCGGGGCCTGTCGTGTATCGTCGGCGACAGCGGTGGCGTAGTTGCGTGTGACTTTGTCGACATGTTTCTAGTGCCGTTTTACCGCGTGTGTAGGCACAACAAAATCACGCACCGAGACACCTGGCCGCCACACAGACACGGACCGGGCGTCGTCGACTGGGGAAACGTTGCGGCGAGCATCGACGAGCAAAAGCGTCTCTGCGAGGAGATCAACACGGCCGCGCGCGCCATCACAGACCACACGCGGCGATTCGTAGCCTTCCCATACGTCGCAGTCGGAAGCGTACAGCAGCACTTTATCTTGTTGCTCTTTGATCGACACACGGCAACACTGGACGTGTACGACTCTACCGGCAGTGCGTACGCACACGAGGGCAGACGAGCGGCAGCGTACGTTGCTTGGCTTATCGAGTGGCTGGGCGAGTGTTGTCACACGCCGCCGCCGCCGCCGCCGCCGCCGCCGCCGCCGCCGCCGAGTCGAGTGTCTCAACTGCGCGTACGGTGGGTAGTGTCGCCAAGGCGGCCACACCAGGCCCCCACAAACAGCGTAGATTGCGGCGTGTATGTTTTGGCGTATGCACTAGAACGGTGCGCTAGGAGGCGCGATGCTACGAGCATAGTCGTGTCACAGCGAAATGTCGACGAAATGCGCACCGCGTTGACGAGGATGTTCGAGCGCAGTGGCCTTCTCGTGCCTCAAGGAAAGAAATAAACGGCAGATCACACAGTAGTGTCGTCACTATCGTCGTCGTCGTCGTCGTCGTCGTCGTCGGCGCCTCCACGTTCTAACACGCGCCCCGTGGATACACCAATGGATACGACAGGCGGGGGCGGTGGCGGCGGCGACGGCGGCAGCGGGTCTGGGTACACAAACATCGCGTATACAATAGCGCAGAACATGAGCGCCGCGGCGACAATCAATGCCCCGACAACAACCATCGCCTCAACCTGTTCTCTATGACCCACGATGAGAAAGCCAAGTGAGGAGGCCAAGAAGAACACTGCTGCAACAGCCCCAAACAACCGGGTGCGGGTCTCAGAGTCCATCATAGTTACTCTGTCGTCGCGCGTCATGTGGGAACAGCACCACCAACACGCACACGCACACGCACACGCACACGCACTTCAAAAACCACCATTGTGATTTTTATTTTCACCGTGTGCGTGTAGTCGCGCGCGCGCGCGTTACTACTGCACGTTGCAAACACGCTGCTCGCCGCCCAACGCACGGCGCAACACTGTCTCGACCTCATCGACAACAGTGTCAATGGGCTGCGACGCGTCTACGCGCACCAGTTTGTCCGCGGCAACGTGCTTTGCGAGCAGCGTGTCGTGGGCAACCTCGAGAAGGCTGAGGTAGTCAATGGACACGGATGCCTCCTCGCTTCGGTGGCGACTGTGCACACGCTCGAGGCACGTTGCAGCGGGCACGTGCAGGTAGATCACAAGGTCCATGCTCGTGTCGCGTGGAAACGTACGCACAAGCCAGGCGCGAATGTGTTCATACAGACTCATCTCTACGTCGCTGAGACTACCCTGTGCATGGTTTGCATGCGCAAAACACGCGTCCGTCAACACACTGCGCTCGAACAGTGCCATGTCCGAGGTGTCGATGGGGTGTTTTCGCTGGTGCTCGACGCGGTTGAGAAAAGCAAACGTCTGAAACGTGTAGGCCCAGCGCGCGGGGTCGCGGTAGTACATGTCAAGAAGGTTGTGCTGGCCTCCGACGTTCTGCCACTCTCGGAGAGGCTCGTCTACAAATTGTACCGCAAAGTTCTCGAGGCCGCCAAGGCGCTGGCGCAAGGCGTTCAGTACCGTAGTTTTCCCCGCACCAATGTTCCCCTCAATTGAACACCGAAGCGCTACGCGTGTGGCACTATCGTCGCCGCCGCCGCCGCCGCCGCCGCCGCCGCCGCTGTTGCTGCCGCTCCCATCACCGACAGCACCGCCACTACCATCGCCAGTGTTAAAGCCGCCGGTTCCATTGCTGTCGACGATGACAGGCGTCATAGTCCTGGCGGCACCCGAGCGCGTGTGTGACAGAGGGGGCTCGGTGCTACAAACACTGCCCGACGATAAATACCAGGTAATCTGCGGTGACCTTGATGTCCGAAAATATCGCCGTTTCGAACAGGAGACAATGGCCGCACGGGCGCGTGGGGGCGTATGTCGTGGCGCACTCTATTTGAATGTGCGGCGAAACGAGTAGGTAGCGAGGTTGCCACCGACGTTACGGTACACTACCTGCCGCACCCAGTGTATTCCACTGCACCGCATCCACCACCACCACCACCACCACCACCACCACCGCCGCCGCCGCCGCC